>Ga0123357_10003718_pt1 | contig 17624 bp, 15 predicted proteins | sample TergutEmb28metaG_FD_89873 | JGI IMG/M metagenome (GOLD analysis project Ga0123357, IMG submission 89873) | Embiratermes neotenicus P4 segment gut microbial communities from Petit-Saut dam, French Guiana - Emb289 P4 | ecosystem: Host-associated > Arthropoda: Insects > Digestive system > Gut ... | reverse complement strand
TCCAATTTTTTAAAATATCGTGGTGCCTTGGCCAGGGGCTCTCCCCCCCCCCCCCCCCCCATTTTTCTTCTCAGACTGTCTATTTCAAGTGTTGTTTTGGCACAAACAATACTGCTGCAACATTCATCAAGCTAGAAATATCAGTCTCACTGAACTGAAAATTTAAGTACCCCACTGTCTTTCTGTACTAACTTTCAACAGCAATACTGCAAACACTCAAATTTATTAAGTCCATTTTCTCTAAAGTCAGTATGTTAATCCTAAGCACTCGAAGATGTGCCCTTCTAGCACATTATATGAAGTCACAACAAAAAATACAACTTGAGCCTTCACCACTGCAATAATCTCACCCCTTATGTTACAATACACCTTGGACTAAAAATCGTTCTGCAGTTGTCAAAGACACGAAACTGAAATATATGGTGCCAGAGTGACCATTTAAATCAGAAGGTTCAAAAGTCTGATTTCGCACAGACAAAACTCAGGCTATAAGGTATCAGGAGATTTTTTAAATTCCACGCTATTCATGATTAATTGTGAAGCACACAGAATAACAAATGGGAGGAAATGTAACTTTGAGATGCTATTTACTTTTTATTATTAAAATTATCTTTCTGCTGACTTAATAGTTGCAGTACGTTATAAATAGAGTAGGTAATAGCTAAATTAAAATAGCAGGGGACAGGGGTGCACAAATTTTCCAAATATCTAGGAGCCACCTCAAAATTATACGCATCAGAAAAGTGACAGAAAGAATGTTCCATACTTAGGACCCATAATTATCAGATTACACCATACAAAATTTCGTTACCATGGTGACATGGCATCCAAGATTTGCTCATCTCTGGTGTAGAGGCCATGGAGATTATGGGATATCATGGACCTCAGAAGAATGATGAAGAGATGGGAGATACTAAGGACAGGATTCTGGAACATTGCCCAAAAATTTGTAAACTGAATGCAGAAGATACATACTTCAGAGTTGTACTTTTTTACCAACTTCTTGGGTACATCAGCCATTGCTGCAACTACATTTAGAAGACATCACAGAAGAGGAAATCTGCTTCACTAAGCAGTGCAGCAGCATGGAGAACAGAACAGTTGTGGAATAAATGGCAGGAGAAAAACAATTTGGATAAATTAGGTCATAGAGATATACATATATACTCAATTGTGGTTGAGTCGAACTTGACCACATAAATGAATTTTTATCTGGCCATAACATATATTTCTTCACTTTCTACAAAAAGCTTACACCCTCCTTTCAGCATTTCTGCTCAACACATCAAAATTGCCCTCCAGGAGTTGGGCTTTGATGCCATTAATGTCACACAAATGATGATCACATGCCCCTCACATGCAGGGGTCCAGTGCAAGCAGCCCTCATGATATGTGTGTGTGTGTGTGTGTTATGGTGGTCAGCACCACCAAGAGTATCCAGAAAAGGATGACTACCAGATTACTGAAGTGCTGAAACTGCGTGGCAGACCACCCAAGCACAGAGGTTGAGCTATGCAAAGGAGCTTCAATGAAGAAGGCAACACAGCATCAACCATCCATCAACTTCAAGACTGAACCTCATCTCAAAAATAGCAAAGTCTATGACAATGCACACAACTGCCTGCTGCAGCAGGCACAAAACATATCAATACCCCTGCCATAACATGCAGAAGGTGGCCAACTTAACAATGGCAGAACTGAAGGTGACACTGTTACTGTACTGATCATAGTATAGCAGACCAAGACAGAATCTAAAAACTGCAGATATAGAAGATGAATGCTTTAACATTGTCATGCATGCAGTCTATGCACTCATCATGAAGAAATAAGGAACTGCCATCATTATACATAAAAGCAGCAGTTTTCACATCACCAGTAGCCCAACCCCTCTTGTCCAAAGACACGAGGCTTTGAAATGAATAAAAGTGTGTGCCATGCAGCATGCCATCATCTGGTCAAGAGTAAAAAATATGCTCAATACCAAGCACATGGATCAACAGAGCCATGAAAATGAAACTCTCACTTCCCACAGAACTTCCTGATTTTATTTATTTTTTTTATCATTGCACCGTCCATTTTGAAATCTACGTAGTTCACTCACCAACAAATGCACCATTTATTATCTTGGTTAAAAGTTTTAAATTTACATTAAAATACACAATAAATATCGCTCCTATATGTTTCGGTCATTAATGACCAGCTTTATCTGTGCCTAAATAAAGTTATATTTGTTAAAATACTCAGTAAAATTATGTCGTTATATAAATTAGGTGATGTGGCAGCATATCATAGAGTGGCAGGTGTGTTGCGTGCAGTGCAGAGTGAGACTGCACTCACTCTGCACTGCACACAACACACCATACTGCTCTACGACATGCTACCACATCACCTAATTTATATAACGATGTAATTTTACAGAGTATTTTAACAAATATAACTTTAATTAGGTATAGATAAAGCTCCCTGATGATGGTCATTAAAGACTGGAACATGTAGGGGTGATATTATTGTGCATTTTAATGTAAATTTAAAACTTTTAGCCAAGTTAACAAATAGTGCATTTGTTGGTGAGTGAACTACCTGACTTTATTGTTACTCCAACAGGTTTTGATCATCAGACTGCCAATGTCAGGAATATCATTTTCAGCCACCAGAGGAAATTGTGAAAGGTTTTACATTAATCTATACCTAAAATCATACCTGTTACTGATTTGCTGTGATTCTGTTGCTGAACACCTATTTTGTAACTGATCTATACCTTACAATCACATTACTGTAAAAACAGCAATTATGAATGTCCTTATTCAATAGCTCTTATAAGTTAAAAATTTAATTAATTTAATTCAGGGGTACATAAATCCCGGACGTCAGGTACCTAGGGAGACTAGATTTTGCACAGCAGCATCTGATATGTCTGGGTCCTCAGTATCCGAACTTGCCCCAAGTTACCCTGCTGGCACCTAGCATTTTGATGTGGCTCCCATGTTTTTAGAAAATCTGTGCACCAAGTTTAAATTAACATTCTTCAGGATTTTTAAGTCAATATTAACACCCAATACATGGTGTGCAAAACAGACATATTAGGATTTTTCTAGCATCTCAATACACAACTATCTGGTTGAATCACATAAAAAGGTCAGACAGAAGGCAAGAGAAAGATGTGGCATGTTAGGGCCTCTGCTTGATACAAGTGGCCTGTCCATCAGAAATGATGTTCTCCTTCATTAGCAGGTCATTTGTCCTATGATGGATTACGCACAATCACTCTCAAGTCTACTACCAGCATCCATGTCATGAATTTACAGATGGTACAATTCAAGTGCCTAACAGACTTTGATGTACTGGTGGCAAAATCCACCCCTCCCCCACCACCGAAGGACATATTACCACTTGTATGTGAAGATTTTACTACAATCATGTCAAGGTCATCAGCCAAGACAAGAAAGCCATTAGCACAAGCCCCATTATAGTTACAAGGTTTCCATGCCACGGAGTAGCTGTCCCATGAGCAAAAACGGACCAAAGAACATATATTGGCACTTAATATTTTATGTTTGTTTGATTATTAGTTGGCCACATTAGCATAAACCACATTATAGTTACAAGGTTTCCATTCCACAGCTTAGCAATGTGTCCCATGTGCAACAAGGGGCCAGGGAACATATATTTACACATAATATTTTATGTTTGTTTGATTGATTTGTTGGCCACATGACTACTTTTCATTACTTGACTCCAAAACCATCATCTGTCAGATGTTGGAAGATACTTGCCCAGTTACACAGTGTTGCATCGCCACAGTGCCACATCCCACAAGACATGAATCTTTAGAAATACTACCGTGAACGCCATACATCTCACTTCATTTCTTCGATAGTGGCTCTTTTATGTTATGTATGATAGGTACACTGCATATCTTCTGGGAAATCAGACTACATGTTGCAACTTCTATAGTAAAGTTTCAATTTTTTGCTCACTTGCCCTGAGTAGTCATCTGTTAAGATCCCAGTACTAATGTTGATTTACTATTCATGAATCAGAAATAAACACTTGACTGGCACACAATATATGCACAAAAGAGTGACAACACTCACCCAACAATGTGGAGTCAAGACAATCTCATTTATTACTGTAACTGGGAGAAGTGGACTGTACACTATATCAGCACATGTTCATGTGCAAATGGCACAATTAATTTCACATGCAAGTAATAAGAAATTGTATAAGCCATACCCTACAAAAAGTATTACCAAAAAACAAATTAGCTGATCTGATTCCAAATTTAATTCCATTCGTAACTGGTCAAGAACATTCTGAAGTACTTCACAATTGATACAGTCAACAGAAACCTTCCATCTGCAGTAAATGTTTTGTCTTTGTTTTAAAACAGAAGAAATATTCCCTGTTACATGCCATACAATATCTGTTCCTTTGGTATTTTATACCAAAGTTCAGATTGACAATAATTTTGAAATTCATAAATCGCGCCACATTTTTCTGGAAATTTCCAATCATCTTGCGGACATTCAAAAATCTCTCCCTGCGATTTCTTTATTAAGTCAAAATAATACAAATTAAAGTTTTAATCTGGGCACTCAGAAGAATATTAACAGGTTTAACCTAAAAATCAAACACACTTTAACACCTAACACCATATCTCTTTGATAAATTATAATACATGTACGTTAAGTGAAACAGTAGTTGAACACATCAACAAGGAACAGTGTAATAAAGATAGCATTATCCATGAGCCACGACACAGACCTGTAATGAGGCAGTGCAACTTACATTCCATCTTGATAGTACTTTTAATACATATCTGTGGCAGCTTACCAAGGCCTCGCAGCTCTTCTATTAGTCCCAGTTTTCTGAATGCTTCTGGTCCTGATCCTACTCCACCCTTCAACTAGAAATTAAATGAGACAGCATCACAACCAATAAAATCTGTGTTGCACATAAAATCACTTGTAACACTGAGTATAAGAAAGTTTTATATTACCTGTCCCTTATCAAATGGAACTCCAAGCACACCAACTTTGTTATGGCTTCTTCTTAAATTCATCAAAAGATGATTATTTGAAAATCGATTGAAAATTCTTACGCAAGAAGATATTAACGTGCCGTGAGGTATAAAGCACATTTCTTGCATTGAATGTGTGTCAAGTCCTCACTGTAACTGACTACACCAAGGCCATATGCAAGACATATCAGCAATCTTGCATACGTACGCATCTCTGTGCTAACCAAGAAATGACTTTCACTGATCTATCACAGACATGGGCACTACATTAGACATACTGCAATGGTTTTAACAACCAAACTCAAATCAGTATCTAATAAGTTTGAAACAACATGTTGTTTTAGTTTCTCAAATGGTATTCTTAAGTAAACGAGAAGTGGAACCATATATAAACAATAAACTTTCAACTTATTTGTGCTGATAATTGTATCTTATGTCAAATGCTATCATGTTAATTAATCAGCAATTATATTCTACGTCAGCAACGTTAAGAATAAGACGTGCAAAGTCCAACTAACTTCATCATAATCAACTTAATAAGAATACAAGCCTGTGTGAATGCTCCAAACAAGAAATATCACACCACCATAGGTATCTGCATAATTCAAACTCATTTTTGTGTGCGTGGAAATGGAAATAAAGAGAATAAAATCATTAACATAAGCAAAAATACACAATTCATTTATTACCATCAACTAACTTCTTTCAACATGTAATAAAATATAATCCAACACTCCTCTCTCTATTTCTGGTTTAAAAAAATTTGAAATTAAACCAAACTTCTTCTTACCCTTATCAACATAATGGATTCAATATGGAAAAGCACATGCATCCATATTACACCTTCAATTGTAAAGAAGATAACAAGCTACATGCAACGTTGAAAGTGTCAAGAAAAAGAAGTATCAATGAGAGCAATTTTTAAGATGAAAGTAAAAGGGCTGGGTTCTTAAAGGTACATACCAGCATGGAGTACAGTATACACATGGCATGTTTCATTAATGATTCTTCCATGAAAGGAAAATTCTTACAGACGTCACTTATGAAGATGAGAATTGTCTGCAATCATACACAGACTTCTGTATTCACTGCACTGAACCAATGAGACAGTTCTCATACAAATGAATAACCATGAAGTTTTTAGTATAAGTCTCATATCATGAGTTTTAGTTTGAGAAACATTGGTCTATGATGGATTAGGAAACTGGACTGCTGGAAGGTATGGAAAATTCTTGCAGTGTGCCTTATTTCATGGTCCTTTAATGCTGAAACTTAACATATGTATTGGAAGGACGGGAAAAGAAGTCTACAGTGTTTGGGAGAGTTGTAAGCAGGTATAAAATTATGAGGTGGACTGGGCTCCACTGAAACCTGCAATCACAGTATAACCTCAAGAAAAGTGATATATGAAACAAACAAGCATGAAGTACCGGCTCTTGGATATCAAACCATTAGAACTGGTGTTCATAGGAAGTACTTTACACATCTTACTGACCATAGAGTTATTTTACAACAGAATGTATGAGGGTTGTTAAACACTGATATGAATAGTCATGTGCAGTGGCATATGCTTCCAGATCTCCTTTGCTTCACATGCAAAGCGTTTAATGACTCTTAATCATCATAGTTTCCTTCAGTGTGGACTGAGGAATGTAAATGAGCCACAGTAAAAAGAAAATGCTTCAATATTTTCTGCTATAATATGGCACCCAATACTGTCAAATGTGTAAGGGAACAGAACACAGATTCTAAAATTAAAAAGATATAGGGTTTGATAAACTACAGTATATCACTGATATCCTTATAGTAAATTCCTGATATTCATCAAACACAAATAGGCCAGCTGCAGTTTCTTACATAACCTTCTATCCACTATGAACAAAACAACAATTTACTCCTGTACCATGTAATGTCTACATAAAACTAGTACATGTACACCATAAAATTCAGCAAAGTTCTTTTATCAGTAAAGGAATCAAGATATATTCAACAACAAACAAATAAAAAAGGACAACAGACTCTATAGAATACAGAATAAGACTACAATTTCTGCATACATTACTCTACTGTTCCTAATAGCTTGTACAAGGAAATGTACATGTGTGTACGAGGCACAGAATAAAGGACTGTAAGTTTTGCAAAAAGAAAGCATGTATACATGTCTGAGGACAATGAAATCAAAAGAATAGTAGTATGTTTTACAGCCACAGGTTGTTATCGGTATACTTTCCTTTCTTAAGCAGAGGACAAAATAAGGTTATGAGATAATCATCTTGTGTGTCTGTCTGTGACCTCTCTCCAACTTCTTTAACTTCTGAACCACAAGAGTTGATATAACCATAATGCCATTATGGGCTACCATAACCTCTGTAATTACCAACATCAATAACAACAAAGTGGATGCACATAACTGTGAGTTGAAGCTACACTAGTGCCAATTGACAGGTGTTGTATGGACACAGGTGTTTGCGAAATATGAAACTTTTCTATGAAAGGTACAACAATACGGTGAATTCATAAAACCTATATTTAGGTTTTAGTTCCGCAGTAGCAACATATGATCTCCACTGAGAAACAACACCTAAGACTTGCTATGCAGATGGGTCACTTATAAATACAAAATCCCATGATTTGACAAATACAAACATGGCAGCATTTGTAACTGCTGATACATGTTGTGTGTAATGTCCAACACGGACACACCTGTAAGACTTGAGGTTCTCACTACAGTGACGATGATTCAAATCTTCTGGGATGTTCCACTAAGCTGCTTGGTAAATAGTTACCAATGTTTCAAAGGAGAATAATGCCTCCATCTTCAGAATCAAGTAGTCCAGGAAGAGCAATTGTGACAGAAAACATGGTATATTACACAGACATGTAAGCCAATGGGAGCGGTAGTGCTACGCACTGGGCAAGGTCCCAGAAGAACTTGCAGGAAGGTTAAGTGGCATCAACCAGACAGCAAGGATAAGCAATCTTCAAAATTGAATGGTTTCTATACACACTGTCAATTACTGCTTTCCACAGTGGACACAATGCATTACCTCTCACGAACAGGAAACATGTTAATCTACATACTGGACAAGGCACATACAAAATGCAAAAATATTACTACAAATGAAGTGATTACAAAGTGACAAGGTGATGAAATTACAATGTCTGATCAGAAGTAGTTTCAAAGATTTTTTTGTTACAATTTTATAAAATGAAGAGAAAAGCAGTAGGTTCCTTCAAAATACTTGTCTCACTCCAAAGATCTCAGGAGATTTGAATGTTTACATACATCACTGTGAGAACCTCAAATCTCACATCTACCCATCTAATTACATGGTGTCATATAGCAGATTAATATATTCTTATTGACAACTAGCCATGGCAAATTTATCAATAAAAGCACTGACCACATAATAATACAACATTAATATGTAATGCATCTGAGTGTTGTTACATGACACAGAATGCTGCATGACAGAAGAGTACCATAATCAAGCTGAATACTCTTGTGTGGCACCGTTCCTGATTGCGACAGTAAGGACACACTGCAGTAACAAGTTCAAAACATTCAATAAAACACATACATTTCTGATTGTAACAAGGGGGACAGAAATAACATAAGAGGATGAACAGTTGACTCAGTTCTGCTTTGTATCATCTGGATCAGATCTGCATTTCAACTGATGCTGCGATGACTCCATTTTTTTTGCCAAAGTTGGCTAACTAGCACTCACCAATTTTCATGCAGGACTACTGAAGTGCTGGATCTTTGCATTCCAGACTAATGGTGTTGTACCACATTTCAAATTATTCATCTTTTAGTAATGAAAGTGCTGTGAAATAGTTTTGAACTAAAAATTAACCATATTTCAAACTGACAACATTAACCTTAATCCTACCAGCATGGGTACCAAAATTACAATGCATGGTTTGTGAAAAACATATTATTTGAACAAAAAAAGAAAATATTATGAAAAAAAGGCATGTCGTGAAAAATAAGACAGAGATTAATTACTAAAAATTCAGTAAATTTGCTTGATGACTACATGCAAAATGAAACTCTACTGGTTGTCTTCCTAAGTGCAATCACATAGGTCTTTAAAAAGTTAAAATGTACACAAAATCCTACATTTAAGGCTGGGGAATATCACATGCTTGAAGTACAAGGTGTTTTGAATTAAATGATTCTCAATTAATGAGCTTTTGCTGAATCACTCTTCTGAACAAAGCAATATCACGCTGCTAAAAAAAATTTAGTAACAGTAGCGAGTGGATATGAATCATGCAAATGTAACTGCAGTATGAAATTATTATTATTTTTTTTTAATCCAATGACACCACATGTCCTTGTGGACTTCGTGGTCCTCCCTCCTGGGCATGGCAGGAGTGTAACTGACTTCCGAGGTTGGGACGCCCATGAGGCGCAGTTACGTTGTCCTGACGATGTGAGTGGTGATATAGGAGGATGTAGTGCCAGGAGGGCCCTTAAACCTAAATTCTACCAACCTACCCAGACCATGGTCACCGCGGGAATCCTCCCCTTGAGGTAAAATTCCCACGGTAGAGCTGGGAATTGAACCCGGGACCTCATGGTTAGTAGTCACAGACTCTGACCACTAGACCACGAGGCTGGTCATATGAAATTATTTATTCCTGTATGTCACAGTAATAAATTTTATGACATTAAATTTTTGTTATTAATTACTCAGAACATTATAATGAACCTAGAAAAGCATACTAGCAGAATAAAATAGCGGGAGGAAAAAAACAATAGGCCAAGGATTAGTAAAAAAATTAAGTACTAATTTAACATCTGTCATATCTTGTATGTTAAGAAATACAATACCAACCTCCACCCACGAATCCAATATTGTCATCTGACTCAAAGCCATTATGGCTAGGGAAAAAATAAATTTATGGAATGCAAAATACCAGATCTGAAACTGCACAGTAACCATTTTTCAATACTGTAATGCAATTGAAATAAAATAAAATAAAATAAATTTGCTATGTGATCAAAACTGACACTTCTTTTCCATCCTTCTTGCATATTGTATACACTTCATATTTCTGTGGTGAAACAGATATGACCTGCATTTCTGACTGAAAGAATATTTTGTCAAAACACCAGACACTCTCTACTGGACTGCTTTAATTTGTTGGTCCTAACATATGCTGAGGATTCACAAAATTCCCAAAGTCTTCTTCTGATACAAGACCAAGCTTCAATGCTGCTTCCTTCAGTGTGGTACCTTCCTTGTGTGCAGTCTTTGCAATCTTGGCAGCCTGTAACATGAAGCGGTTATTATGCTCCTGTATTTGCAATTTCATACTACCCTTTTCTTTACAGAATTAGGGGTGAATGCGATACAGACAAGTTTTGCCATCTCTCTTTTTCACATATTTCCTCACAGGGTTTGAACAGGCACAGCAATGGTGTATTGGGTATATATAGACATATAAGTTTCGAGAATAGTAAATCAGAGTTTGTGCATTTTTGTGTTTAATGTTGACTTGGAAACTGTATAACAACAGAGAGAGAGAGAGAGAAAAAAAAAAGATGTAAGGGTTTAGAATTTAGTATAAAGTTGAAAATTACCAAAGTATGTGGAGAGAAAAGTAAATGGGAAACACGTAAATTCTACAGTTTAACTTCAAGCTGCCTCACAATATTGAGCAACAAAGAGAGGGTTGAATCTGCAAACTTAAGGACTGCAGGCCAGGGGCAACAAAAAGTTTCGAGGCATTGATAATTCAGAATTATAAGCAGTGGTTCTCAAGCATTTACTACAAAATGTGCAGCAGATATTCCTATGGGCAAAGTGGCAAGACTGGCTCTTTGCTTCAATGCACAGGATCTTAATGTAGCGGCAGGTGCCTGAATGGACGAAAGGTAAGGAAAGAAGCTCACCTACAAACTAATGTGTATAAAATTAATGTAATATGAGAACAATTTTCCCTGAATTGTCCAGGTTAGCAAGAGTAAATTCCTCTACCAGCCTACCTCACACCCCGAAAATTTCGAACTGTCATACAGTATACACTATAGTAAGTGGAATACAATTTGCAGTAGAAAATAAACTTAATACTGAGACAAATAAATATGTAGTAAGAAAGCCACATATACTGCTGCATTAGACAAGCTTCCAGGAGCTGGTGGAAATGACGAGGTGAGTGAAGGAGTCATAGGGGGTATTGTATCAATAGAGCAGCTCGGATTTCTCACATTGTGTGTTGAGGGTTCATTTCAAACTGAGTAAATGTATATTTCAGACAATGTAAATTTAGAACATGCCTAAATTAATAAAATGTGTAAGTCAAAATTTGCATAAATAAAAACAATGTAAATCATGTCCTCCCTATACATACATGCTGACATATTACATGAAACTCCTTCCTCATAAGGTTCTGTCTTGATATTTAACACATTTCATATAAATCAAAAACAAATACTTGCCTTGTCATAACCAATATGAGGATTCAAGGCTGTGACCAGCATCAAAGACTCATTTAGCAGCTTTGAAATTCTCTCCTCATTGGCTCTGATGCCTGACACACAATTATCTGTAAATGCCTTACAACTGTCACCGATAAGTCGTATTGAACGTAGAACATTTGAGACTATCTGTGGCTTAAAAACATTGAGTTCAAAGTGTCCATAGCTGCCACCAACAGTAACAGCAACGTGATTACCCATAACCTGAGCTGCCACCATTGTGATTGCCTCGCACTGTGTTGGATTGACCTTGCCTGTAAAGTCAACAGCAATCAAAATATAAGGATCAGCACTGCAAATTAGTATGTGAGACTACTAATAAGTTTTACAAGTGTCAGAACAGAATACAGTAACATGTACAGGAATTAATGACGAATGCTTTGTAAAAATCACTTCAACTACAAGGTACAACATGAAGGCAATAATGTAATATACACTGACCTGGCATGATACTGCTGCCAGGTTCATTCTCTGGTAACATGATCTCAGCCAGACCACATCGAGGCCCTGATCCCAGGAGTCTAATATCATTGGCTATCTTCATCAAGCTGCACGCAATAGTATTGAGTGCTCCAGACACTTCTACCATTGAGTCATGAGCTGCCAGAGCCTCAAATTTGTTTGGTGCCGTAACAAATGGAAGACCTGGTTGCAAATAAGTATGCTATAATGTAATACATGTACTGTGTGTGTGTGTGTGTGTCTGTGCGCGTGCGCATGTGCATGCATATATATATCCACATACACACATACATACATACACAATCACACTTAAAAGTAAAAATGTTATGATAGAATACACAATTAAAGTTCCCCAGTAACTTGGGGAATGAGAACATTGTCATACTTCTTTAAAAAGCCTCAGAAGGGTGTTTATATGATCAAAACAGTAAGACTATATGGAACAAGTCACTAGGGCAGGCTCACTCGTGACAATCAAGCAGAAACAACTGTTCTTTAGTAGATAAAACTTCTGAGAAGTAACAGTTCAGTTAAGAACTTGAAGACTACCCATGTAATAAAACAAATATTAGAATGAAAAACTAAACCACAATGTTCCCATCCATGCATTCATACATTAGACTGTAACTGGAAATGGTAGTAAAATCTAAGCCCACCTGTTATGGTATTTACAAATTTGTGTGTCCATAAAAAGGTATTAAGGATGCCAGGCTTACTGGCCTGTCACTATGGTCCTAAAATGATGTAACTAAAATAGCACACACATGAAGATATCTAATGTGCAGCTGAAGAAACAAAAACAATTAATGTTTTTAAACTGGCATATAAATATTGGTTACATTGACTTGGAGGTCATATACTGTGTGCATATGCCACAAAATCAAACATATGATGATCACACCCAAGAACATCATGCAATGTGGATGAAGGTGGGACATATGATGTTTTTCACATCATGTTGAATGTGTGGAACAGTAAGATGTACACAAACACGTGTACACTCGGGTGTTGGTTGTGCATGCCACTATGCCCACCTCCCTCCTGACAGGAACACAAGGAGAATGCATAAGCAGATGTATACACCACTCATTATTTGTTGTCTGCTGTCTGGACCATTTGTCTCACCACCATGACAATACAGCACGAGGTTCAGACATCACTACATAAGGCTTGGGCTGAAAGATTTCAGAGTACAGAGTGTTCTTGTGTGGCTGGGTATCTAACATCCCCACTTTATGGAGACAGGACATGGTACTGCAGACCTCCACAATGTCCAGATGGTTTGAAAAATCATATCACATTAATCATCATTACCGACTGTGTGGATTAATCATGTTAAACTACAAGATGCTCTCTCAGTTTCCCCTCACCCTAAATAATAAACACACCTGCAGCAATCAAGTAGTTTCTGGAGTGACCATTAGATGACATTATTGCTGTTAACACAAACTTCTATCACTAGGTGTACATACAGTAGAGACTGCTTGGAAAAGAATCTTGTAGTATCTTGTTAAGTGCAAGTGTGTGTTATTTTGTTGCAATTCTAGTGTACTCAGAAAATGCCAGACTTAAAACAACAGCAGATCTGAATCAAATTTTGCTCAAACTGGAGAAATAAATGCTATGAAAACTTCTGAAACACTGAAAGTAGCTTTTGGAGAGCAGAATATAGGAAGAAAAGTTTGTCAGTGGTTTTCCAAATTCAACAGAGGCGTACCTCTGTCAAAGACACCAAATGTTTAGGATTTCCAACAACAAGGAAACCAGATAAAATGTGGATCAAGTGACAGGAATTGTCCTCAAAATCAGAAGAACCACTACCCATGAAACATGTCAGGAATTTCATATGGGTCACTTCAGAGCATTTTTAAAGATAATCTGAACATGCCATCAAATTTGTGCTTGGCAACGATAACTCTCCTTCAACTGTACATAGATTTCTGGCTAAAAAATGACTGCCATTCCACACCCTCCCTATTCACTAGATTTAGCACCATGCAACCCTTTCTTTTTTCAAAACTCAAGATGGCAATAAAGGGAACGAAACTTGTATCACCATGATTCCAGCAAAATCGAGCGACACATTTGCCGAGTTTCAAACAACTGTTATTATTTGATTTGATTCCAAGCTTGGTGAAGTAAAGCTACACCTATGTTCACCACTGTAAATTTATGGGTACTCCAGCCTGTCACATAAATCATGGGAATTAGTCAAGCTTGGGTGTTAGTTTTTTTGGCACTTCCTCACAGTAGGGTTTTAAAACACACTTAGGTTTCCTGGAGTGATGAAAGTGTATCCAACTCACATTTTTTTGTGTGAACCCTTTTGTAGAGTGTATGATGAGATGGACAAAGGATATGTACTACATTTGACTTCTGTTCTGTTGTGTCAAGACTGCTTCCACTCAGCCAGAACTGACAGCTAAGAATCATATTGTTTTGCAGCAGAGGTATACCATACTGTCCACTGTAATGCTATGTCAAAAGACAGACTTTGAAGTGTAGGAGTTTGTTCCATATGTGAGAAAGTTTGATGTTACCTGTAGAGGAGATATTAGCTTTTCTAGTTCCACATAAGGCAGATGCAGAGCTGTGTGCTTTGTGTTCAGAAGTTAAAATGTAACTGCCCTGAGGTAGCAGACTGCTGTTCAGCAAATGTTGGTGTGTTAAAAATAATAAAACTGTTAATAAACCTACGACTTATTATATCGGTGGCTAAACCTAGTACTTTAAGTCAAACTAATGCAGCCTACATGTTAAATATGCCCTTCAGATACAGTACGCAAAATTGAGTTAGTTTGTTCTTTTTGTGTGTACCCCCAAAAAAAAAATCAAATGCTGTCTACCTGCCAGAAGATAACACAGTTGTAGAAATGCACTTCACAAAATGCATAAAACAGTGGTATGGTCACTGGGCTCACTGTACAAAGTGCCAAAGAGACTATTTTGTAGGAGACAACAATGATTGGAAACTAAATGTTGTTATGAAGAAATAAATTCAGTCCAGAAACTATTTGATTGCACCATGTACAGATATGATTATTTCAAAATCCTCTCTTTTATTATAATATAAGAAGCTTTGGCTAAAGAGATCAAATACTCTCATTCTAGCCGTAAGACTACAGTATACAGCCATACGATACCCACGAAAAAATGAACAAAACCTAAAATTATGGAACACATCAAATGCCTAAGAACCCTATGCATTCATTCCACATAGTACTGTACATGGGAAACCAGTAACTGTCACTAAATTGGACCATATTACCTGTAAGCTCACTGATCTTGCTGGCACACTTCTCAGCAAATCCAATCCTGGTATTGAGACCAGTACCAACTGCTGTTCCACCCAGTGCCAACTGATACAGTCTTGGGAGTGTATCCTTGACACGATCAATGCCATATTGCATCTGTGTTGCATAACCACTGAACTCTTGACCTAATGTCAGAGGTACTGCATCCATAAGATGAGTCCTCCCAATTTTAACAATATTTTCAAATTCTTTCGCTTTATTTGCCAAAGCTTTCTGCAATACCTCAAGACCTGGCATCAAAGTATTATGAATCTCCAGTGCTACAGCAATATGCATAGCAGTGGGAAATGTATCATTTGAACTCTGACTCTTGTTGACATGGTCATTTGGATGGACAGGGGTCTTAGAACCAAGTTTGCCTCCCAAGATTTCGATGGCACGATTGCTGATGACCTGCCAAGGAACAGAAATCAGTACCTATTATAGGGGTGACCAGAGAAACTGAAGCTTCAACTCACGGCCCACTGCTGTCAGATCCACACATCTATACGGAGTAAGGCAGCATGAAACATTAGTGATTAAAACTTAATGAAATAACCCAGTACAGTGGAACAATGTATTTACTGATATGTATGCACATGAATCTATGTTATCTTATACACTACTAAGAGAATGTTTCAGAAGCATCTAATGTAATGTTCTAAGCAATGGGGTAGGAAAGTAATATTGCCATTTGTTGGAAAGCAAAACCTGGGCCTCACAGCACATTTTTTATATATGATAATGCTGAATTTTACCTCAAGCTTGAATTACCATGGCTCAGTCTAGACCTGTGGGCTGCATGCAGCCCACTGGGGCTCATTGTGTGGCCCATGAATTTTGGAAATATTTATTTTTTTGCTTTAAAACAATGTTCCTCTCAGACTAACAACCAAGTGGAAGACTCTTAAAACAGCCACTTCATATATGACCCCTGAATATGACAGTCACGTTGCCAAAAAAGAGACGCAGTATCTGTTATTAAGTTTTTCACAGGGATTAGGAGAAACACAAATGTATTATTTCAAGAGAACATATTTTTTTACATTTTCCCATAATTCGTAATACACAATAAAAATGATGAAATATTATTTACTTTAAGTAAAGAGATGTATTAACATCCGAAACATGTTGAGCATTAAGTAAAGAAATAAAGCAAGTGACATCAAGTTGGTCTCTCTTTATTTAACTATCAAGATGATGCACGGTCCAATAAACATAAGATTATTTACTTTATTTAATCAGAAAATTATTAATGAAGTAACCCCCCTCCCCACCCCTTCACGTATAGTCAATAGCAACAGTTCTTAGGGAAAAATGGCTACATATTCTTTTATACAACATGCACATGTCTACAAAAAAAATCCATTTTACCTTTATATTCATTTAAACGGAGGGGTTACCCTATAACCATAAATAAAGAGAAATGAGTTAAAAATAAAACACGGTACAATAACATCTGGGAAACTAATTCCAGCAACTCTGGCATATCTTTGGATCTGTACAGCACCATTAATATTCTGTCACTGGATGCTGACTATAGGTGGCACGCAGGGTGATGCTGAGAAAATGGAAAATTCACTGAAGTCATCAAGAAAATGCGAAGTAATGGGCCTTTTGTAGAGTACATGGGTTCTGGTTCTGGTTCCAAATGGTTAACAAATGAGATATTTCAAAACTAGTAATGACAGAGATATTACATATGAGAACTGTGTTGTATGTTACTGCATTTTGTACATTCTGTATCACCTTATGCAAAGAAATGTCTGTACACAACTCTTAATGGATTATACAGATGTCTTGTCATTACTCAGAGACATGTTTTGTCTTTAGTAAGTTATCATAAGAGCTGAAGAGCTACCCCTTTACAGGCCTGGACAGGCCCTTAGGGATCCAAGAGGTTGAAGTGCCCAGAATTTCTAAGACAGGCAGCAAAGGAAGGTGGTAAGGTTGTCAGTCATAGTGCAGTCAGAATTAAGTCAATGAAAAATCCCAATGACCCTATCAGAAATTGAGCCCACAACATGCCAGCTTGTAGCGCAGTGCCTCAAACAGTTGCACCACCATATACCCCAAGCTATCATGAGGCCACACACATGCAGGCGAATAAAAATATCATTACACACTTATCACACCTACAACTTTATGTACTTATGGAAGTTTGCCTGCAGGCTTGTGTTTACTAACTACATTTCAAATTTAAAGCTCTTTAACCCTTTGACGCCCAACGACCCCTATAGTGGTCGTACCGCACCGCTAACCTCTAAACGTTGCATTTTATATATTTATTCAACAAATACAGGTACTGAAAATTTTAAACATGGTATATACTCTCCGTTTTTTCCCCTTCAAAATG
>Ga0123357_10003716_pt1 | contig 17625 bp, 20 predicted proteins | sample TergutEmb28metaG_FD_89873 | JGI IMG/M metagenome (GOLD analysis project Ga0123357, IMG submission 89873) | Embiratermes neotenicus P4 segment gut microbial communities from Petit-Saut dam, French Guiana - Emb289 P4 | ecosystem: Host-associated > Arthropoda: Insects > Digestive system > Gut ... | reverse complement strand
TACTTTGGCTCTTGCGGCCCTTCTTTTGGTTCGGAAATGAATTCTCGAAGTTGTTCCCACGGCTCCTCATTCAAGTCGGAATCGTACGGTTTGCGCGACATACGACCGCCAGCTACCAAAAAGGCCCTTTCTGGGCCAAATTCCTGGTAAACATGCTCTTAGGTGACTGTTGATGGATCTTTCAATCTAGTAATAGTAGTAGGATATGGCATATATGCATGCTTATACAAGCATCTATTGCCATTAGAAGGGCCTCTCATGTCAGCTACTCATCTGGTACTAGAGTCGTCGACAGGGTCGACAGAGTCGACAAACTTGGATTGCTATTGAAATCATTGAGGAAATGTGTCGATCTTAGAGATTCGACACCGGGTCGACACGCTCGACACCCTCAACAAGACGCCACCCACCTTTGCCGTTGGATACCACAAGACCTTGATCGACAAGCGCTTGCACTGCCCTCTCGCGACGAAGCCGATCTCGGCTGATAGCTTTGGGACACATAAGTCGAGCAAGGTGTCTCGTGGTGAACTCCGATAGCTTCGCCTTGATAACCCAAGCGAGAACGGCCTTTGCGTCAGCGTCCTCCGGCGTCTGACCCATAACCCCAAATGCCGCCATGGCGTGGACTAGAAGGTACCGGCCGATCTCAATCGCCGCGCCCATGGTGGCTTCCGACACCTTCTCGGTCACACGGACGCCCTGCGCGAAGTGCAAGATCCCCGCAATCCTTGCGACCGCGCCCGCCCACTTGCCCCCCCAATCTGCGATCTCGGCCAAGTCACCAATGAGTCTTGGTTCGATCTCGGCGCGAAACGCGCGGTGTAGTTGCTTCGCTTCTTCCGAGAGCGAAAGCATGGGTAGCTGCCCGAAGGACGTAAAAGGCTCTCCCCCTTCAACCGTCGCCGTCGCAAGCTGTCGAACAACGTCATGGTACGCCTTCCTCACGTTGTCAGGTACGGGGTTGGTTTCGATGTGTCGAGAGCCCACCCTGGACGTGGGGATGGAGTATAGAAAGCGAGCCAGGAGCCCTTGGCTTCGCATGTCCTGATTCTTCGCCAGGTTGGCAATAATCGCCGGCTGCACGGCAAGGGCAAGGGTCAAGCACGGCCGGTCAATTCGCACGGCCGGCCGGTTCTTTGATTGCCGATCGATTCTCAGGAAATCCCCGGCATGCCCTTTGAGTAGTATTTCAAAGGAAGACTGCCCCGTGCTCGAATATCGGCCAGCAATGATGGCGAATATTTCACCCTCTGCGGAGGATACGCACAGCCTTCCGCCTTGCTCGGCCATGATCCCTGCGAGTCGCTCCATCGTCACATCATTGGCGATAAGTTGCGGCTCGGCTGGGATCTGTAATTCGTGCAATTCTTTTTCGAGGCGCGCGAGCTCTGTGCTTAGCGCGATGCCTCCGCTCGGCAGCGTAGCGGACTGATTCTGCGCCCATTGCTGGCTCTCTTCGTTGCGTGGCAATCTCGCATAGGCAGATTTGCGCTTTTTGATCTGCTCGATCAATAAATCCCGCTGCGTCTTTGCTTCGGAAATGGCTTGCGCCGAGGCCTCGACGAGCTCCTTTTCGACGTCGTGAAGGGGCTGGAAGACGTCGCGGAAGGTGGCGGATTTTCTCTCGGCTGGCGGCAAGGCCACGACCACAAAGAGGTTCAGGGGCTCAACATATCCGGGCTCGATTTCGATTTCTGCCCGGCCGGCGATGGCAGCAGAACAGCAACCTAAAACCAACATGGCCGACAAGTCGATCGGCGCCTGCGCGAATTTCGTCTCGGCGTGGACGAAGTCTCGGAGGGCAGGAGGCAGAGCGCGCAACGGAAACAGTGGCAGACCCTTTGACGGCGGCGGCAGGGCCAACGGTGCGGGCGCCGACGCGTCCGTCTTCCCACCGAACAGATATGCCAGCGCCGCGGGTGATGGTTCGCGCCGCGGGCGTGTCGAGCGCGTGCGGGCCTCGCGCCACTGGTGCGCAACGCGCTCGTCGAGCTCGTCACCCCATGGCGGATCGCATCGCGGATCGAAGTCCTCGCGCACGATCTCGAACACGTCCGCGTGGGGTAGTTCGAGATCGTGCGCGCCGTATTGCACAAGGTTGTACAGCGCACGATCGCCGCCTTGGCCCTGAATCGATGGCGGCATGGTCCGGCATGCTTCGGCGAACAGTTCTCGCCTGTACGCGCGCTCGGTTGAATCGGTGACGTCATTGCCCGCGGGCTGTACCTCGGTCGGCGCAGGCCTCGAGCGAAACCAATCAAGCAACCACGCTGGCGCTGGCGCCGGCAGCACATCGACGGTGACCTTATACGTGCCACCGCTTGCGTGCGGCGAGCCTGGGGCCACAATGATGCCGCCATCGCCGCGCACGTCGATCCCCTCGGCGAGCTCGCTCTGGCTATTGGGTACGCGAAAGCCCGGATGTTCGAAATAGAGGTGCATGCCCCGCGGTGTCGTCACCGTGTAGGTTTGTGGGCAGGGGCCGAGTGTCAGCCATTTTTCGATCGCCTTGGCACTGTCGAGATCGATCACGATGATCCCGGAGCCCTCCGGTGCGGCCCCTGTTTTCAGGGCGGCACCCGCTCCCGGTGCCGGCATCGGCACGGGGTCCCCTCTCTTGAGGTCGCGGTATCTGACCGCGGGGTGCTTGCCGACGTGGGTGCACGTGGCATCTCCGCATCCGCACTGACCGTTGATGATGGGGTGAAGTGGGAAGGCAACAGGAGCAAGTAATGGCATGTTTCTATTAGCTGATTGAGAGGGGCGTTTTTGCCAAAAAACTTTTTTAAAAAAGTTGGCAAATCTGACCCTCTCAATCAGCTAATAGGGGCGTGAGAAAGGAGGAGACCGCGGCGGCAACCGCGGACGTGGTGGCGGGCCCGCGCGTGCCGCTGGTTAGCGCGAGCGAAATCACCCTGTACCGCGAGTGTAAGCGGAAATGGGGGTGGCGTTATGTAGAGAGAATCAAACCCCCGCAAAACAAATTCGCGGCATTGGGTCAAGAAGTCGAAGAAACACAATTACAGCCATATTTGCGAGATGGACGGCCCTTCGACTTTAGCCGCGAAAGCGGTTACATCGCGGCCTCAGGACTCGCGTACCTACCGGAGCCAAAAGCCCCGGGATTGGAAGTGCAAAAGCACTTCGTCATGCCGCCAATGCACGGCGTGTGCTTTGGCTATCAGGGAGTCATTGACCTATGGCTTCCCGATTCGGCGCTTGCCCCGGGCCTTCCCGGGGGAGCGCCTCTTATCGCAGATTTCAAGACAACGTCGAACCTCAAATGGGCAAAGAACGAGAAGGCATTAAGCCAAGACGTGCAGGCCATGACGTACGCCATGCACGCGATATCGACGCACGCGAAGGTCGTAGATCTGAGTTGGATTTACCTTCAGACGCGAGGAGCAAGGAAGTCACTGCGCACGTACATCCGCGTGAACGCAGAACACGTCACCGAGCAGTTCGGCAGGATTCACGAGACCGCGCTTGAAATGCAGCGTGTACGGGCCGAGAGCCCGCGCCCGTCCGATATGCCGCCAAGCCCAGATATGTGTGAGGCCTACGGCGGCTGCCCTTACCGCGACAGATGCCATCTGTCATCCACGCAAATCATAGACGCGTTCGCAGCGGGAGAAGACAGACTCGCGAGAGCGCAAGGATTGGATATGAATTCACCTACTGCAACTAACCCGACAATCGATCTCTTAGCACTAACGAAAGCAAGGAAAGCTGCCGCGGCTGGCGTGGCCGCGACCCCACCCATTCCGCTTGCGCCCGTGGCACCAACCCCACCGCCATTGCCTGCGCCCGCTGTAGTGACGCCGGCAGCTACCATCAATCCGGCAGCACTGACGCCAGAAATCGAGGCTTGGATCCGCCAGAATCCGCGCGCGGCGGTTCTCTTCGGCGTCACTCCACAAGGGGCAATTCCGGCGCCGGCAGCGACGTCCATGATGCCCATCAACCCCCCAGAGTCCGCACTCCCTGCGCCGGCCGCGAATGTGACGCCGGCCGAAACGACGAAGCGCCGGGGCAGGCCTCCGAAGGCAGCAGGCGCACCGATGCCGGCCGAGGCGGCCGACAACCTAACGGGCAAAATGGAGCTGCTCGCTCGAGCGCTTCGCGATGCGGCGGATGCAGTCCTTGAAGCCATCACGCCATTCTGAAGCGCCCAAGTTAAGAGGCAATAACCATTCGCTAGGTATGATCGTGTGGAACGGTGTTTATGCCATCGCTCACAGCGATGTGCTTGCGACGCTGCGCGAGCTTCCGTCCAACGAATTCGATGGACTCCTGTGTGATCCCCCTTATGGGCTCTGCTTCCAGGCCAAAACGTGGGATTACAATGTTCCGCCCTATCATGTGTGGCATGAAGCGTTGCGCGTCCTCAAACCCGGTGCGCCGCTTCTGGCATTCGGCGGCCCGCGCACGTTCCACCGCATTGCATCTATCGTCGAAGATGTCGGCTTCGAGCTACGCGACTGCTTCATGTGGTTATTCGGAAGCGGGTTCCCCAAGTCGCAAAACGTGAGTCTTGCACTGGATAAGGAGGCTAGCACCGCTCCCTTGTCAACGAAAGAAAAGGGCGGAACCCACGATGTGCTTGCGATGCCAGCAACGCCCCTTGCGAGGATATGGGACGGATATAGCACAACCCTCAAGCCAGCCTATGAGCCAATTGTTCTCGCTCGTAAACCACTGGAAGGAAACTTGGCCCAAAATGTCGCCCGTTGGGGTGTCGGAGGATTGGCCATTGACGCATGCCGAATTGGTGACCGATGGCCGGCAAATCTCATCCTCGACGAGGGGGCAGGCGCACTGCTTGACGCGTCGGTCGCGCCGACGCACTCGGTCAGTGGCGGACCGAGCAGATTTTTTTATTGCGCAAAAGTATCTACGAAAGAGCGCGAGTTTGGTTGTGAGGCACTGCCTAAAAGGATTGCCAGCGACTTGTTTCGACGGAAGACCGGATCGGCCGGGATCGAACATCCTCGAGCCGGTGCCGGTCGTGGAAGCGGCGCACACAACCATCATCCAACCCTAAAGCCAATAGGGCTTACGAGATGGCTTGCAACACTCATCAAGCCCCCCAGCGACACCGCACAACTGCTTGTGCCGTATTGCGGCACGGGTAGCGAGATGATCGGTGCCTTGCAGGCCGGATGGTCGATCGTGTTCGGCATCGAACGCAACGCGGAATATGTACAGATTGCACACGCACGCCTTGGCGTGTGGGGAGAGAAAAGATGAATGATGAAGAAGGTTCTTACATCGACATAAGGCCGCTTCTGGGGGGGACGGTAGAAACGTGCGAGCGGTGCGGCGAGCAAAGAACTCGCCTCAGGGGCGAAGCGTTCGAGTGTCCCTGCAACAATCCAAATTACTCCACCAACCCACAATGGATCTCCATCCGTTCGTTATTGCGATCATGACGTTGGGATGCAGCAAATAAGAGAAACGGAGGACATGCGCCGAATCCTCGCGCTGCCTCGTCGTGAGCCAATCGCGCCGGCAGGACTTGCTCACGTTCTGACCGAGTTCTTGAAAACACCTACGGGAACGATGTCTCTCTTTCCTCTTCAAGCCCTCGCCCTGCACGATATCGGGATATGCGGCGGGGCCTTCCTACCTCTAGATGTCGGCGAGGGAAAGACCCTTATATCCTTGTTGGCGCCTTCTATCCTCAACGCAGAAAGGCCGCTTCTGTTGCTCAAAGCACACTTGATCACCAAGACAAGCAGGGAGCGCGCCGAGCTCGCGAAGCATTGGCGAATACCAAACAACATCCGAATGATGAGTTATCAAATGCTCGGCCTCGTGCAGAGCGCAACAGAGCTCGATCTCTACAAACCCGATCTCATCATCTGCGACGAAGTCCAATCGCTCAAGAACCGCAAAGCCGCCGTCACGCGCCGGGTCGCGCGATACATGCACCATCACCCCGAAACGAAGTTTGTTGCCATGACGGGAACCATCATGCGCCGGTCTATCCGGGACTTCGCGCATGTCCTTCGATGGTCGCTCAAGGACCGTGCGCCCGTGCCCGCGACGGACGCGGAAACGGAGGATTGGGCGAATGCCTTGGATGAACAGTTAGACAACGAGTTTGCGCGCTTTGCGCCCGGTGCGTTGCTTCGACTGGCAGACCCTGAAGATATCTCCGCGCTTGGCGAATTGCCTGCGGCACGCCGAGGTTTCGGCCGTCGACTGCGCGAGACCGAGGGCGTGGTGTGCTCGGCCGAAACGGGCACGAAGGTAAGCGCGAAACTGAAGATCCGCGCGCTACGTTATGACCTTTCGGAACCCACGATCGAACACTTCCGGAAGCTGCGCGAGGCGTGGATCACGCCGGACGGCTGGGAGCTTTGGGAGGCCTCGCAGATATGGCAGCATGCGCGCGAGCTCGCCCTTGGGTTCCACCAGGTATGGGATCCTCGACCTCCGGCGCCTTGGCGCGAGGCACGGCGCAAATGGTTTTCGTTCGTGCGCGAAGTGCTTTCCAGGTCGCGCACGCTCGATAGTCCCGAGCATGTCGCCCTCGCGTGCGACGCTGGCAAACTGCCCGGTCAACCGCTCGACGAATGGCGAGCCATCAAAGACACGTTCGCGCCTAATCCTGTGCCTGTATGGCATGACGACGGTGCGCTACATGCTGCCGCTGCATGGATGCGCGAGCCCGGGATTGTGTGGGTGGAGCATATCCCTTTCGGACAGCGGCTCTCCGAGCTCACGGGAGCGAAGTATTACGGTGCCGATGGCCTTGCAGCGGATGGGGAATTCATCGACGACGCGCCCGAAGGTCGCTCGATCATCGCTTCCGTAAAAGCCAACCGGGAAGGGCGCAACCTGCAAAAGAAATGGTGCCGCAATCTCGTGACGACGCCGGCAGAAGGGGCAGATCTTTGGCAACAACTGATAGGCCGCACGCATCGGACAGGACAGCGCGCGCCCGTTGTCGTCGTCGACGTGTTTGCGGGCTGTGCCGAGCATGTGCGCGCATGGCGGAAAGCGAATGCCGGCGCGCTTAGCATTCGCGACACGGTGGGGACGCAATCGAAACTCCTCCTCGCGGATATCGAATGGCCATCGGAAGACGAAATCGCGACGTGGTCGGGTCCACGTTGGCAACCGTAGGAGTAAACAAATGGGTGTAGAACAATTCTTTGACGGCATGGCAGAAGCCGAAATGGTCGGCTCGGGTGTACACTTCGCCATCGGACAATACTTAGTCAAAACCCAGAGTATGAAAGCAATCGAGGGCTTCAAAGGACCTTGCTTTATCGCTGAGTTCGAGATCTTGGAATCGAGCGCAGAAGAGGACCCGGTAGGTGCACGCGCTCGTGGGTCGTGAAAAAAGACAATATGAAGAAGAATGCTTTTAGCGACATCAAAGCGTTGATTTTTGCGATCTTAGGTATCGATCCAAAGGATGCGGGGCAACCAAAGGAAAAGCCTGCGCTCCATGCCCAAGCCGCCGATCTCGTTCGTGCTGCATGTGATCCGGAATACGCAGCACGGCTCGGCCTGGATCCGAATGCACTTCTTGATCTACCGGTTCGATTGGAGACGTTCGCGAAGCCCACAAGGCCCACACCGGAGAAACCAAGCGGAGGCGTTTTCACGGTGCACCGATGGTATCCGGTAGAGGGGGTGCGAAATGCAGCTACTTGAAAGGGTTTCCGAGGCGGTTGCGCAAGTCCTGCATGAAGCGTCCCTCGAAGAGCTCATTTCCCTCAAGATGGCAAACGCTCCAAAGGCGAAAAGGGGAAAACCTAAGGTTCCAACGACGGCCACACCAGGCGAGGAGAAGAAGAAACGAGGCCGGCCAAAGGGATCAAGGAACAAGCCAGCTATCGAAGCGGACAGTGTGCCGCAATCCTAGATATCCACTTATGTGCGTAGATAAGTGGATTTAACAGCTTAATCAACAACCTATGCAGCCGCTGGCTTTCGACACAGAAACTTGCCTTATACGACGGGGATTGCTCGCGCCTCCGCTCGTCTGCGTGACATGGCAGAGGCGCGGGCAACCGGCCGGAATCGCTCACCATTCCGAAGCAGAACCGCTAATTCGTGGATGGCTAGAGGATCCAAACACTCTCCTTATTGGTCATCACATCGCCTTCGATATGGCTGTGATTGCGGAATGTTATCCGCCGCTACGGTCGTTAATTTTCGCTGTGTACGAAACCGATCGAGTCACTGACACGATGTTACGGGGGATGCTAATCGATATCGCCTCAGGCACTTATAGAGGGCGACCCGCAGGCCACGGCAAGTTCATTAAGTACGAATATAATCTTGCGGCGCTCGCAAAACGTTATGCGGACATTGAGCTATCGAAAGATGCATGGCGAACGAGCTACGCGGAATTTCTTCATACACCTTTGAATCAATGGCCTGCACGGGCAGTCGAAGTGCAGGACCATGCACGTTCGAGACTCGCCGAATTGCACGCCCGCGACGTGGCAAAAACATGGCGCGAAAGAAGGAGATTGCCGGCCTTGCTGCCATGATTGCGTCGCCGCCGGAGCAATGCCTTCGGTATCCGCTCAATGATGCGCGGGCGACACTCGCCGTCTTCGAAGCCCAAGAAAAGCACGCCGTATGGCTCGCCGATCAATACCGGCAAGCACGCGCGGCGTTTGCCCTGCACCTCTCTTCCGCGTGGGGGCTTCGCACCGATGCGGACGGGGTCAAACGACTTCGCGCCGAGGTGTTGGAGCAATTTGCCGACGTAGAAGAAGAACTCAAAGAGATCCGTCTCGTGCGTGAAGACGGCAGCAGGGACACCAAGGCCGCAAAGCGCTTAATGATTGAGGTGTGCCGACGTGAAAAGCTTGCGATTCGGCGCACGGATGCACACTTCACGGGAAGCACTTGCAAACGCCTCGACGGCACGAAGGTGGCCGACAGATCGGACGAATGCGAGGAGCACGTGTGCCTCGATGAGGACGCGTGCGCGGCAACGGAAGACGAAGACTTGAAGATGTACGCCGAGCTTTCGACGCTTAAGAAGGTGATCGGAAATGACCTCCAAACATTGGCGCAAGGGGTGATGTATCCGATCCACACGCGTTACGGGCTTGCGGAAACCGGCCGAACGACGAGCAGTAAGCCGAACATACAGAACTGGGTTCGCGAGCGAAAATGTAAACGCTGCAACGGAAAAGGCGAAACCGAATAACGGAGTGAACGAAAAGAGAAGGGGATTACGTGCAGTGCACAACATGCTCGGGCACCGGCTATTTGTCCGGCGCAAGAGAATGCTTTGTTTCGCGGTCGGGATATGTCTATGCGCAAGCCGACTATCCTCAATTGGAGTTATATACGCTAGCGCAATGCTGCGTGTCATGGCTGGGCAAGAGTGAACTCGCAAACGCTCTTAATTCAGGTCTTGATCCCCATCTTGATTTCGCTGCGTTCCTTCTTGGCATTCCTTATGCCGAAGCACAGCGGCACAAGAAGTGTGCCGACATCGTCGCGGCGCGTCAGACCGGCAAGATCGTCAACTTCGGGTTTCCGGGAGGGCTCGGTACGATGTCACTCGTTAAGTATGCCAAAAAGAATTATGGGGTTGTCCTCACGCAAGCGCAGGCGAAAGAGCTCAAAGAGCAATGGCTCAAAAAGTGGCCAGAAATGCGTTTGTATTTCGCGCGGATCCACGCCCTTTGCAACACGGAATCGGGCAAAGCAACCATCGAAACGCTTTGGACGAAGCGAACGCGGGGGAGGATGTCCTATTGCGTGGCGTGTAACTATGGCTTTCAAGCTTTAGGCGCCGATTGCGCAAAGCATGCCGCATGGTTGATCGCAAAAGCGCAATATGTCGAAGAACATAGCCCACTATACAATACACGTACTGTTGCCTTCGTGCACGATGAGTTTATTGTGGAGGCGCCCGACAATGATCGCGCGCACGATGTGGCTTGCGAGCTCGCTCGTCTCATGGTCGAGGGGGCGAACGTCTATCTTCCGGATGTACCTATTCCGCTCTCAAAGATGGAGCCAACCTTAATGCGTAGATGGTCGAAGAGGGCAGAACCGAAGTTCAGTGTCGAAGGGAGGCTAATTCCGTGGACAGCTTAAATTGTGCGGCGACAAAAGATTTTTGGCAAAAACGACCCTCTCAATCAGCTAATAGAGTCATGATAAAAGTCAATGGCTGCGAGTTCGATGCAGTATCGGAAACTCAATTAGTGGAGCAGAACCTTAGCCTTGTACATAAGTTGGCTAATAAGCACGCGAAGCGTTTTCGCCGTGTCGAGAAATGCGACCTTATCCAAGTGGGATGCGTCGCACTTATCGAAGCAACGAGGACATGGCTTCGGCGCTCTCGATTCGTGACCTATGCTTACAGAATCATTGAAGGGGAGATGATAGACTTTGCCTCGCATCGGGACACTAGGCCGCCTGAGAATGTGTATCCTTGGGATTTGGCGGTAGCGATAGGGCGAGACGTTCCCCCCGAGGTGACCACGGAGAGCCTTTCCAGAGCTTCCGAATCCTTTGCATCGTTGGATGACATAGAACGCGATGTTGTGTTTCTGCGCCTTATGGATGGCGTAACCTTTTCCGAGATTGCCAGGTTGGTTGATCGATCTGTGACGGATGTTCGCCGGATCTACAGCCGTGCGGTTTTCAAACTCGCTCGTTGCGCATGAATATCCCGAAGTCGGAGACCGAGGCGGTCGAGCAATTCCGGCCGCTCGTACGTCGCATGGCGCGGAGGCTTGCCGGCAAAGGATTGCCGTTCGACGATCTCACGCAAACCGGCGATCTCGCCGTCGTGCTCTCGTTCCGCCGATGGTCACCCACGGGCGGTGCGAATCTCTTAACGTGGGTATATCGGTGTGTAGTGCGAGGCATGCTCAATGCCCTTCGAGAACAGCGAAGGCTTGATGGCAAGCGACGGCTTCGAAGAGGCGAAGACGAGGACGCCGGCGGCACGAGAGTAAAGAAGCCGGCCGTGCAACTGCTTTCTCTCGACGATGAATACAACGAGCTTCATCGTTTCCTTGCATCACATGAAGAGCAGCCTGATTTCCTAATGCGCGAGTGTCTTCTCTCTGCCATAGACGATCTCACGTTTGATGAGCAATTAGTTATTCAGTTACGGTTTGGAGACGACGTGACGCTCGAGGCCGCAAGCCTGTTCTTCAATGTCACCAAGGAGCGTGTCAGACAAATCGAGGCTGTGGCACTTGAAAAGTTACGGGTGGCCTTGAAGCGCGTGCGCGCGTGAAGACACCGAGGAGAACCAGCGATGATGGGGTCATGGGTGAAACATGGGTAACCGGCTCGACGTCGTGGCCGACATCTTGCTTGGGGTCCTCGCACGCTTGGAGTCGACCACATGTCTAAATCAAAACGCGCCCTCGGCTATGCCCGCGTCAGTTCCGCCGAGCAAGCCCTTGGAAGCAGCCTTCGAGATCAACAAGAAACCATCAAAGAGTACGCGAGAGCACACGGCATAAACGAGGTCGCGTTCTTCGTCGAAGCAGAATCGGCAATCCGCGAAAAAATCGAGTGCCGCGAGCAAGTGCAAGCCCTCATGCGCGAAGTGCGAGCGGGGGATCTTGTGCTCGTCGCGAAGCTTGATCGCTGGTCGCGCGACCCTGAATTTACGTACGCGTCAACGCGCAAGATCCTTGCGAGTGGCGCGTCATTCTACGCGATCGATGACGGGTGTGATCCGTCCACGCCAAACGGCGATACCGAGCTCGGGTTTCGGATCCTCTTTGCTCGCGAGGAACACAAGCGAATCCGGCAGCGCATGATCGGCACGCGCAATCTGCTCTGTGATCGCGGCTACTACGCCGCAGGCAACGTGCCTTATGGGTACATGCGAGGAAAGCCGAAGGGATTTCGAGGGGTCGAGAAAAATGTGCTCGTCATCGTGCCCGAGAGAGCGGAAAGGATCCGACAGATCTTTCGCTTGTATCTCGAAGGTCGATCCATGGCGCAGATTGCACGCATTGTCGACGATCGCCCTGATCAGATTGAGAGAATTCTTAATTGCAGAACGTACGTGGGCGACGTTCGCAATTCGCGCGGGGAATGGATCCGCGGGCAACACGAAGCGATCATCGATGCGGAAACGTTCGTGCGAGTGCGAGAGCTCGCCGCTACGCGGAGGAAGGGCGGTCCGCGGCCTCGAGGAGCAATCACCTCAACGAGCTCGTGGTTCTTGCGTAACGTTGCACATTGCGGCGTGTGCGGAGGAAGGATGCGGGTTTGCTTCAGAGGCTCCGTCGCCGAAGCTCGCCCTCACTATTACAGGTGCCCGAAGCGCTGCGGCGCGCATTCCGTGCGAGTGAAAGTTGTCGAAGAAAGCTTCACGCCGATTGTCTTGGTTCATCTCGACAACCTTCGCGAGGAACTTGCTCGCGAACCTGAGCGCACTTCAAAGCCCGATGGGCCAAACATTGACGAGCAGCGCGCACGCATCGCGCGCAAGCGTGCGCGATATCTCGAAGTCTTCGCCGATGAGACGATGACGCGTGAGGAATTGCACAAGGCGCTCGGGAAACTCGACGTGGAAGTGCTCAAGATCGACGCTGCCGAGGCGGCGCGCAACCGCGAGGCGAAGCATCAAGACGTCACGATCCGCCGTGAACTGCTGCGCGACGTGACCGCGCTGCGGACAGCATGGCAGTACGCAGAGCCGCTCGAGCGGCGAAAGATCGTCGAGCAACTTACCGATGACGTCCGCATCGTTCTGAGCGAAGTGCCCTCGCCGCGATGGTTTCCTCTTGAGGAACTCGTGCGCGATCGCGGGTAACGAACAGACTGCTAGACGTTGTTGCTACCGCCGAGGGTCCTCCGCCCTTGGCGGTTTTCGTTTGTATGCTACCTACCGCAGGGATACGCAATCGGCATGGTTGGGGATGTGGCGACAAGTTGGTGCAAAGAATAAAATCCGAAAGGTGACGCCAGACGGCGTTGTCACCACCTTTGCGGGCACCGGCACCCAAGGCCACGCGGATGGCGATCTATCGATCGCGACGTTCAACAGGCCAGATGGCATCGCGCTAAATACAAAAATAGGAATTTTATACATAGCTGATACACAAAACAATGTCATCCGCAAGATCACGACCGACGGAATGGGTAATCCCGTGACGGTAAGCACATTGGCTGGTTCGGGTACAAGTGGACTGATAGACGGTACGGGTGCCAATGCCGCGTTCAACAATCCAGAGGGCATCACGATCGACGCAAACGGCAATCTCTTTGTGGCTGACAGAGCCAACAATACGATACGCAAGGTCACGCCAGGCGGCGACGTCACAACGATTGCGGGGCAACAAGGCATGATTGGCGATACTGACGGCCCAGGGCGACACAGCCACCTTCAAGTCCCCCCATGACGTGGCGGTGAGCCCCAGCGGTGTTATTTATGTTGCCGATCAAGGGAACAACAAAATCCGCATGCTCATACCAGACCAATGAAGCGCGAATGAGCACGCTGCATTGCCGAAAACACACGGCGGCGCGCGTGAGAGTCACTCACGCGCGCCTTGATGTGTTGGAGATATGGCTTCGCGTCAGGCCAATATATAGCCTGCAGTTACTTCTACTTCACGATCTGGCGTTGGTCGATGCATTCGAAGACAACGTCCACCTTGGCGCCGGCCGTTGAGCGAACCTTGTCGCATGCAGCCGAGCAGAGCGAAACTTTTGTGGGTGCTGCCGGATTGTCGAAGTGCCAACCACTCGTATCCGAACAATCGGCGCTGTAAGCAGGCGTCTGCGCGGCCTGCCCAGTAGGCGTGTACTTGACGTTGATTTTGTTGACGTCAATCGTCCGTCCGTCGGACGGGGTCGGAATGGTGAAGTCGCAACTCACAACGTTGTGGCGAATCGAATCCAGCGCATTGAGAAGCGCCGTCTTGGTTGCGTCCGCAGAGCCCGCAGCAGCAGTAACAAAGATGGCGTTGGTGCCGCCCGCGGTCGCAAGGTCATTGAGATTTGCGATATCAGCGGGCACATCGCTGACGCCAATGACATACGTGGGGATTGTTGCTTTGACAGCTGCAATGGCATTAGCGCTGTCGATCAACCTTTGAGGGGCGTTGACGTCGGTGTAGCCGTTGGCCGGGGTGGCGCCATTGATGCAGCCCAGATTGGCAGCAGGAGGGAAAGTACAACAATACGGTTCACCATCAGTGACGAGGACAATGACAGCCTTCCCTGTCGGATCATCCGTGTTGATTTTCTGTGCCTGCTGAATGGCTCCTTGGACGGCGGCGAGCGTGGGGGTGTCAGCGTTCTTTGGCAGGTTGGCGTTGATTTTGGATGTGAACGTCGTGTCGTTTACAGGGAGCGCTGTGAGCGGGACCTCTGCCTTGTTGTCGTAGTAATCTGAGGCGTTGCATGAATTCGCTGTGTTCGGGAAGAAAGTGAGAGCGGCGCTCATCCCCGCTGACCCAGGATCAGCGAAAAAACTCTCCAGGGCCGTGGTAACGGGAATCCAACGATTAGCTGGGAGGTAGGTAGGATTCTCACTCGTATCGCCCATGGTGCCAGACCTATCGAGCATCACGACAAGATTCACCGGTGTGAGCTGCGTGGTGCTGCTTACACCGGCGCAGGCGTCAACACAGTCGGAACCGTCGCAGAGGGTGGGGGGGGTGACGTCCGGGCAGTCGGATCCGGTGCACGCGTCAGGGTTGCTGAAACCGCCGTCAGTGCCCGGTCTGTTCCCGTCGGATCCGTCGCTGTTGTCAATGTTGTTACTGTTCGATCCGCCGCATGCAAATGCGACGCATCCGATGATTGCCCATGAACCCAAGCCAAGACCCATTCGTGAGAAGCGCATAGGGACCTCCAAAACTCTCGTGCCCAATCTCTCTTGCTCAGTGTAGTGCATGCTTGCGCTCTCTGCGCCAGAAAATCTTCCCTATTTATTGATGAGTTGTACCCGCCTCTTGTCTTTTGTCAGAGTTCGACTAAAAGCGCGGGTTCCCGCCCCAACCCTCGCGCTTTTCCGCGAGGTTTTTGGGGCACGCCGGGAAGTGAAGCGTCGGCTCCCATCGGAAGTTGGCGCGTAAACCGGTTCTTCCGGGGTTTTTCCCGAAAAAGAAGGAAGAAATGGCTCGTTACATCGGACCCGTATGCAAACTCTGCCGCCGCGAAGGAATGAAACTCTTCCTCAAGGGCGAGCGCTGTTACACTGACAAGTGCTCCGTCACGCGTCGTCCGTATCCGCCCGGCCAGCATGGCCAGGGCCGCGTCAAGCTCACGGAGTACGCCGTGCGCCTTCGCGAGAAGCAGAAGGTTCGCCGCATTTACGGCGTGCTCGAGCGCCAGTTTCGCGAGTATTACTTCGACGCCACGCGCCGCAAGGGCCGCACGGGCGAGCAGATGCTCGGCCTCGTGGAGAGCCGGCTCGACAACGTCGTGCACCGTCTCGGCTTCGCGTCGTCGCGCAGCGAGGCGCGCCAGCTCGTCAAGCACGCACACGTCCTCGTCAACGGCAAGCGCGTCGACATCCCGTCGTACTTGCTCAAGGCCGGCGACAAGATCTCGATTCATGAGAGGAGCCGCGGCATCAAGTCCATCGCCGCATCGCTCGAGCAGGTGGAGCGCCGCGCGCAGCTCTCATGGCTCGAACTCGATAAGGCGAACTTCTCTGGCGTCTTCAAAGGCGCGCCGGTTCGCGACGAACTCAACGAGCCGCCCATTCGCGAGCAGCTCGTCGTCGAGTACTATTCGCGTTGATTTTGGCGCGTTGATTTTGGCGCGCTGATTTTTTCGTTTCACACGGGCAGGCGACGGTTGCGACCGGAGAGCGGGTTCGAAGGCGCAACGGGATCGCCGCGTGAACATGGATAGCCCGCCGAGCGGGAGGAATTGGAGATCGTATGAGCAACATCACGACACGCAATTGGCGGGACCTCATTCGTCCGCGCGGCATCCTGGTCGAGCACGACACGCTCACCGAGTTTTACGGTCGCTTCTCGTGCGAGCCGCTCGAGCGCGGTTATGGCATCACGCTCGGCAACTCGCTGCGCCGCGTTCTTCTTTCGTCGCTTCAGGGGGCAGCCATTACGGCGGTTCGCATTGACGGCGCGCTGCACGAATTCACGACCATCGGTGACGTCGTCGAAGACGTGACCGACATCATTCTCAATCTCAAAGAAGTCGTTCTCAAGGCAGCCACCGCAAGAACGTATACGGTTCGCGTCGAAAAGGAGGGCCCCGGCCCCGTTTACGCGCGCGATATCCAGCTCGTGGACGGGTTGCAAATCCTCAATCCCGATCATCTCATTGCCACGCTCGACAAAAAGGGCCCGCTCTCCATGGAGCTCACGGTCAACGTGGGCCGCGGCTATGTCCCTGCGGAAAAGAATAAAACGGCCACCATGGCGATCGGCACAATCCCGATTGACGCGCTCTTTTCGCCCATTCGTAAAGTCAATTACACCGTCACGAATGCGCGCGTCGGTCAAGTGACCGACTACGACAAACTCATTCTCGAGGTCTGGAGCAATGGCAGCGTGAAGCCGGCGGATGCCGTCGCGTATGCCGCGAAGATCTTGAAGGAACAACTCTCCATCTTCATCAATTTCGAGGAAACCGAGGAGACGTCGTACGTCCAGGGCACCTCGGAAGAAGAGCCGCTCAACGAGAATCTGTTCCGCAGCGTCGACGAGCTCGAACTCAGCGTCCGCTCGGCCAACTGTTTGCAGAACGCAAACATCACCCTCATCGGTGAACTCGTTCAGCGCACCGAGCAGGACATGCTCAAGACCAAAAACTTCGGCCGCAAGAGCCTCAAGGAGATCAAAGAGATCCTCCAGAACATGGGGCTCGCCCTCGGCATGAAGATCGACAGTTGGCCCCAGATGCTCGAGCGCTGGAAGGCCCAGCAGGCTCAAAACTAAGTAGGCCCAAAGCAGCCGTCAGGACGATCACATGCGACACCACAATGCCGGTCGGAAATTCGACCGAAACACCAGCAGCCGCCGCGCCATGTTCCGCAACTTGGCGGCGAACCTGATTTTGCACGAGAAGATTCAGACGACCGATGCCAAGGCGAAAGAACTTCGCATCGTCGCCGAGCGCCTCATCACCAAGGCTCGCCGTCTCGGTGAAGCTGCGTACACTCCGCAAGACAAGCTCTCCGAGGGTGACAAGGCGCGCCGTCTAGCAACCAAACGGTTGCTTTCGGCGTACCTTCCGCGCTGGGGAACGCGCACCGAGAAGGGCGGCGAGCAAAAGAAGATCGATCTCGTCGAGAAAGTGCTCGTCGATCTCGGTAAGCGTTTCGCGTCGCGCCCGGGAGGCTACACGCGCATCGTCAAGCTCGGACCGCGTCGCGGCGACAACGCCCCGGTCGTGATCCTCGAACTCGTGTGACTGGTTTCCACACGAAAACTGCTGCGCGCCGCAAATCGTCGGTCGGCCTCCCTCAAAATACTCCGAGTATTCCTCGGTCGGCCTCCCTAGCTTTGCGGCGCTCGCGACGTTTTCGTGTGGAAACTAGTGCCGTTCGGCAGAAGTTCGGCTGGATTCGCCGAACTTCTGCGCGATGCGCTGCTTCGCAGCGCCCGAACGGCACTCTCCCTTTCTTGGGGGCTCCGCCCCCCGTCCCCCGAAGCCGCTCCCGCGGCT
>Ga0123357_10003715_pt1 | contig 17627 bp, 7 predicted proteins | sample TergutEmb28metaG_FD_89873 | JGI IMG/M metagenome (GOLD analysis project Ga0123357, IMG submission 89873) | Embiratermes neotenicus P4 segment gut microbial communities from Petit-Saut dam, French Guiana - Emb289 P4 | ecosystem: Host-associated > Arthropoda: Insects > Digestive system > Gut ... | reverse complement strand
TGTAGATGAAGGGGGAGAGGAGGGTGTGGAAAGAGATAAAAAAAAAAAAAACAAGATACAATTTTTTTTTTTCTTTCCTCCCAAACTTAAAATAGGGGGGGGGGGGGGGGGGGGGTATATTTTTTTTTTTTGGGGGGGGGGGGGGGGGGCGATTTTTGAGTGTTTACCAGACCAGTCCAGTACTAGTGAAGATGTCCAATCACAAAATTGGGATACACTCTATTAAACTTGAATGTCTGCCATATGTAGAATATTAGGCCTTCAAATAATTTGGCAGCAGGAGTGTGTTTGGTTCTGGTAATCTGTTTTCACTAGAATAATCACATGGTTGCTCAGGCAAGTGTTGCTGGAAAGTTGACATGCTGTAACAACTCTTCATTTTGGTTATCTTTTAGACCCAAATATATTTGTATTCTTGATTATAAACAGTATATATAAAAAAATCTGTAGTAGGAACAAACCAAATTTGCTTATCCATTTAAAACTGTCCATTGTGTGTAGGAAATAATGCTTCCTTAGAGACAGGATTTTTGGAATGTTAATCTATTTAGTGCAGTATACATTTGGCTGGAATTGCATAACATGAGTTCCTGCTAGTCAAGTATGTATAAACTTACAAATGAAATTTATGAAAAATACTTATTGAAGATCCAAAAGTTATGATGTGTTTTTGAATGCTGCCCAGCTGTTCTGGTGATATACAGAATGTAAAACCTATAAGTAAACAAAGCAGTGTTGATGGAGGTTGAAAACATCCCAGAATAGTTGAATCTTCATCAACAGTGTTGTCAAAATCAACTCATGCAAGCTAGCATATGTTTGTAAAACATCTAATAAGATATGTAGTCTCACACGTTTCATAACTTCAAGATTTTATTGTTATATATTTGCATGGACATGATTTCAGAAATGTGAATTTTTTTTTTTAGTGTTCCATTCCGTGCATTCTTGTACATTAAACACTTTTTAAATATTCCAAACAAATGCACATCTTTGTTGTTTATATATGTTGTCTCTGAAGTAGGTATATATAACACATTGAAGCATGTGGGAGAGTTGTGGTAGAAAATGTATAAATAGTAAAGATGTGCATTTGGTTGGAATATTGTAAATTGCTTAATAACATAAATATGGATCTGTTTCAAGCTGTTCAATCACTGACCTGCTGTGTTAAGTATTTGACAGTCAGCAGAAAACTCATCAGTGGATCCTGTTCTCAGCCAGGGCAGCCTATATTACATGCTCATAACCTATTTCTTTGAGATTGTTCTGTCATCCATTTCTCATTTCTGTCGGTATTGTTTACACTTCTTGTTTTCCCCCACTTATGCTACATGTGCATGTGATCCAAATTCTATTATATTGCTATTTAAAATGATTACAGAGTTTAAAATACTAGCCTAACCATGTCAAGGACCCAACTACCATGTTTATAGACCAGTATATGAAACCAGTGTGAAGCGGATATATTTACCTGAAGGTAACTGCTGCAGCGACCGGTGCAAGCAAATGATGGGATGGGTTTAGGCACACAGCCTGGGTACTGCAGAACATGTATGACCGGTGTCACCTGACAATCATCCTTTGCTTCCACCAGCATAACACAGAAAACTGACAGAAGCAGCACAGCTGGAACAGCTGATAAATGGTTGTTTCATAGATCACATAACATTTGTTTGCAACTGCAGATGCTATATAATGTCAAATTATGGAACAATTGGGAAGAAGGTAATGGGAAGTGGTTTTTACCTGTTATTTGTTTGGCAGGATCAAGGAAACTATTAAAATGCTCAGTTAAATTTACAGTCTTCTTCAAGGGAATCAGCTCTTGGATCTTCTGTGCGTGAGGCTGTAATGCTAATTATTTACATAAAATATTCAGGAATATGGGTGACTTTGCAACTATGGTAACAGTGTGTGATGTATACAATTTCCAAATGTGGAAAAGTTAACTATTTTTAACTTTGGTATAAAGTAGTGTAGCTGCATGACAATGATCAATACAAATCTTAGCTGGGGAGCTAACTGTCATGACAGATTTTTGTACATGTTATTTATCCCATGAGGCAGATTCTTTGATGAAGCAACAGAATCCTTTTGGCCCATCTTCAAAACTATGCACTGAAACCGGAACATGGTTGAACTTAATGAGCACCATTGTACAACATTTGCACTCTTCATAAACACAAGCATGAAATATTGTACACTGTTTTTGAAAAGCATACAGGAAGTGGAATCTTTGGCTTTGGTCATTGTTTTATCTTAAAAACATATTTGATTGGTTGAATAGGTGGGCATATGAACAAACCTCAAGACATTGTGATCTAATCTTCTACAGTCCACGCTGAATGCAGTAATTTAAAATGCACATGAATGTATATACAGAGTGGTTCTCCATGTTGTACAGTTGAAACCACAGTGAATTTATGGATGGTACCAAATTTCATTACTATACATTCATCCATAAGAGTACTAATGCGTGAATATCAACAGAGATTTGAACAAACACAGCAAAGCATAAAAGCATTCATGCATTGTGAATTTAACTCCTTTACACAGTATCCATGCAATACCAGATGAGGAGTGAAATTACATTATTATATTCACTGATCAGGCCTGGGGTACATCTTACAGGCAGTGATACCTCAGTGTGGTGCACTGGTTAAAACCTGATGGACAGGGTGGAACTGAAGTGCACTTTAAACAGACCTGCCCCAGTGCCAACATATTACTACAAATTCATGCAATGATTGCTTGGAAATTGAATGTTAAGTTTTACCATTATCAGATATCATCTAAATGAGCTATAAAACAGCCCAAAATCGAGGAACTGAGAGTTGGTCAAAAGTAGTGTGTATTCTGCTAAGTTCCTTCACTTTGCATGTGTCTGGTTTATGTCTGATATTTTAGGAGCTTATTAGCCATTGGTGTAGGAACATATGCTCCAGTGTCTGTTTTGCCAGTTTGGGGAACAGATGTTACTTTACTATTTTGTTACATACCAATCTGTTGTGTAGAAGGCTGTTGGCAGGCCATGGGATTGAGAAGCAGCTTCTTACTTGGCAGACAAAGCAACAAGTGTCTGAAAAGGCGTGGTTAACTGTCACATTATATATAACAGTAGACCAAAGGGTGGGTAGGGGTGTGAATGCTGGTGGTTATTGATCCAGGGGACACAGTGTGTGGGGCATATGTAGGACTTTGAAATCATAGCATAATAGTTTCTTAGTGTTGGTATCAACCTGAAGCTGCTAGAATTCCATGACACCTGTGGAGCTTCATATGTTTTTGTTGTCACATTGTGACACGGGTTTCTTGTAATTTAAAACAAACTTAAATACTTCAGCTCACTCACACACACATTCACTCTTTCACTCACAGTGCCTGATTAGGATGATTCCAACAAACTCCCTGACTGATGCAGTTCATGTATTTTAAGTTTGTTAATCTCTTCATGTGCTGTGAACGCTATGAAGAAAGCCTACCTTGTCTCGTACAACATTTCTGAATTAAATTGAAATCCATGTCTGAGGTGGCTCACAAAGAGTTATATTTAACACTTTATTTTTATTTTAGAAGTAACAATGGATCTGGTCATTTATCTAGCAATGTTGTATCAATATTATACATTATGTATTGTCGAATGAAGTGTTGGGGATGTTTATTTAAAAGAATAAGAATGTGGTCTATTTGTAGAAACCATATGAGCAGAGTCTTGCAGTGACCAAGAAAGACAACAGCAAAATATTTTACATGACACATAGTTCACTGGAAGATATTCAAAACAATTAACTCATAAATCTAAATCTTACTGCTGCAGTACTACGTTACTGCTGTGCTAAACTACTCAGTAATGACAAAGGATACAGAAGGCATCTGATTATATAGAGATAATTGTTACATAAAATTTGGAAGGAGACCACTGGGGAGACCTAGGCGTAGATGGGCGGATAATATTAGGATGGATCTCTAGGAAGTGGGATGTGTGTATAGGGACTGGATTGGGCTGGCCCAGGATAGAGACAGGTGGCAGACGCTTGTGAGTGCGGTAATGAACCTTCGGGTTCTGCAAAATGCGGGGAATTTCTTGACTAGCTGCAGACCAGTTAGCTTCTTAAGAAGGACTCTGCACCATGGAGTAAGTAAGTAAGTTATGTTATATATTGAGAAAATTAGCATCAGAACCTTTACATCCCAGAGTTGTCCTATATTTTCTCCCATCTTCCATTTTTTCTGTAAAGGTTTTCAAGCAAGATTCAATAATCATTTGTTACATTTTCTTCTGTCATTTCTATTCCTTCTTGCATGCTACATTATTACCGTCCTGATGGTTTCATTTTGGCAGCTGAAAGAGAGAGAGCAGGATGAATATTACAGTGTATGAAATGAAGTTCAATCTTTTAGTGTGTGAATGTGCCAACATACTGAGTGACTTCGATCTTGACTGAACTTCCAGAGTTTACTCAGTATGAACTAATAATATAAGTGGGTATTGTCTATCTGAAGATGCTTCTGTCATGGGGGATTTGTTGTCACAAATCCATCTTTGAAAGCAGGGTTTTTTATGCCAGCCAGTGAACTTTAAGTTCTTAAGTAATGGATGATAATTTTTTTGCCACCTGAAATCCACCTCTTGAAAGCATAAATTTCATTGTGTCTTGGTTGGGGAGTAACATAACCTAGCTTTATATATTCTTATCTTCAGTGTACTTAGATGGTTTTGATTTTTCTGTTACATATTGTTTACATCACCTTCCTTGGCACTATTTTACTGATACAAAATTTTACATGTCAGACTATTTAAAATTTGTCATGTTGTCAAACAATTGTTATTTGGTCTCAACACCTCCGATGTAGTTTTTATTTTCCTTGTTTGGTTTGTTATTCTCTCAAGTAAAATTGTAAGTAAGAATATGTGAGACACAGTGATTAAAAAAATTTTATTTTATATTTTATGGGATTATTCACTCAGAAGGAAATATCTTTAAATAAACCAAACATGCAGCATGGACCAGTACTCTTGCTGTCTTCCACATATTCCTTATGCTCCCTCTCTAGGCTCTCCTGCAGTGTGTGACCATGTCTGGTTTAATGCAATATTGACATCTCCTGCTGACAGCCCCTGCGGTCTCCAGAGCAGGAAGGCTTGTATTTTTAAAGTTGATCTTTGAGTGCTTCATTGTTGGATAAAAAACTGTTTACGCTTTGAGTGAAAGTTACAGACTCTGTCAGTAAACAAAATGCTTTTTCATTATTCTCATGTCATATTGAATTTATATTTTTAGGGTTATTTCCAATATTAAGAATGGGCTTACAGGGCTAACAATTTTATATATGTATTGACTTGTGGTATCAACTTTGTAGAATGGTCATGTTATTGGAGGCTTATTTTTCTTAAATATCCCTGCCTTCAGTAATGCCAGTATGGCAGCCATGGAAAATTTTTAAATGATAGTCATCTTTAATGAAAAATCCTGAAAATATATGTGGTGAAGTAACTCTTCAGAATGTGCAAATTCCTGAAGGCAGTTTGTGTCTGAAATGCCATCATGGCAATAGCATATGGCATATTGAATGTGTCATGATAACTGATGTATTATTGCAAATTTTGACAGTGGCATACCTACCCATAATAATGAATTCACATATTAGCTGCCCAGCCAAAGGTTGTGATGGGGCACACCTACCACAGTCCAACAATGTCTTCAAATTTAAAAATATATACTGAAAATGTCATTGATGTATGATTAACTGCAGGAAACCTGTTCGGATTTTAATATCTGAATTGTAGGTCAGTTTAGTTAATATAATAATAGTGGTTCTGATTAACAACACAGGCTATGTTACCAGTAGTTCGATGAATAATTTCTCTGGATTTGCAATGTTCAGATGTTGTAATTCTCTAGGCTGTCAGGCTTCATCAATCAGAGGGGTATTTATAGTCACATTGAATTGGATAATGTTGACAATGAATATTACAATCTCCATTTTTAAATTCTGCATACCTGGTTACGTTCTTTGCAAGTATATTAAGGTGCTCCACAGTTCAACTGTCTGTGTTGAAGTAATACCTTTACTTCATCAGTTTTATTATGTTCCCTGATAGACTTTGTATTATTAAATTACTGTAACAATGTATTATTTATTCATGGATGAATTCGTATATATACTTCTACAGTTTTTATATGAAAGTTTACTTTGAAAAGTGATTAATTTTTTTAGGAATACAAAGAAACAGGTTCGTTGTATGTTCTGCTTTCCTTTTACTTTTTATTTGTTTCATAACAGTGACTAGCAGACCTTAAAATGGAGTGTAGTAATAAATTAATATGGACTTGAATAGACATATTTAAGATTCTGTGTATGTTATACAAAATAATGGAGAGAACCATTAATACAGTGTCAGTATGCCAGTAGTTTAGCATAGCAGGAATTGTGAGTTCTATGCCTCATCTCCTTCCCTTGCGCCTTTCTTACAATGCAAAACCTTTATTACCTTTGGTACACTCCACTGATTACTAGTTCAGATGTGTGTGCCTTGGTTTTTTGGAGGTTATTGTGGCTGTGCCTTGGGTTAGCTCAGCTGATTGAGGTCTCTGAAGGATGTGTGTGTTTGTGTGTGTGTATGCATGTGTGCATGCATGTATTTATTCAACTGACACATCTTCTTTGTTTTTATTTAAATAATTACATAGTCCCATTGTACCTTGCACAGTATAACTATTTAATTTATTATTTTGTTAGTCCTTTTACAAGAATTTAAAACATATGACTTCACATTATAACATGGAATTACATTCGTTTACATATTACTTTTTGGACTAGGTTTTCAGGTTGTGTAATACTTAGTTAAGTTCCTGTTTAGCAAATTTACAAATATTCAGCTGTGCATTACAAATCTGCATTTATGAAAAGATCATCACTTCAATGAATATTTCAGTTGTATGTAGTACTTTAAAAATCAGAATGTATTTCATTTTAGATGGTAACATACACAATGTAGGTTGGTATGTGTGTTGGAAGAATACCACCCATGTTAGTGTTTCTTTATGTACACTTATGGAGGCATACATGTAAACTAATGGAGTGATTTTGTACAGGTTCATTACACAACAGGAATTTTATGATCATTTCTTGGTCTGAATGAGACAATTATACTTCGAACAATTTACAAACCATGCTGCTTCTGAATGGCTGGCTCCAAAATTAGAAGCAGCCCAATTTGAGTGGAATTTTGTTGGAATGGGTAAATTTATATACTGTCATTGGTCATCCCAAACAGCTGTGTTTCAAAGCTGTGCAGATAATCTTAGTAGCAGTATGCATCTCCAAAACTAGGCATTTTTCAGCATATGCTCCCTACTGATGTAGATATGCTTGCTTGTGTGAAGTAGAATTAAGACATATTGCCAAGCAGTTTTGTTAACGCTTCTGCCAGAAAATTTTCGGACCAAGAACGTTTTGAATTCGTCTCTCACCGTTAGAAGTTTACAGTAAAGTTACTGCCTTGTCAGCCTTTCAGCACCCCTTCAACTTGTGTGCACTGGATGGGGCTGCCAGCCTCCAAGTCACCAGTGTGACAAAGTGAGGGGTTGGACCATCATTTGGTGTATCTGTTTCCGCTGTCCTCCTCCTGTCTAATCCTAAACCTGGATTCAAGCCATGTCTTCTTGAGAATGTTAGTGTGCTTACAGTCCAGTTTCTTATATCATTTATTTGCCCTCTAAGTTGTTTTTAATTTTATATTTTTGTCTAAAGTATTTTGTTTGTGAAAAAGGTTTTAGAACACTGACACATGTTTCACAACAGCCCAGTATAGTGCCTAGGCTACAGGATAGACTAATGAAGAGAATGGATTCAATTTCCAGCATGTTCAGAGATTCTTTATTTTATTATCATGTCCAATGGATAACCACTGAGGCACAAAGCTGACCATGCACCTTTGTGTAGTGGTGAGGAGTATATGGAGCTGTAGCTCCATGTCCAAAGGTTGAAGTGATCCGTGTCGACACCATGAAGGTGAGTAGGCGGAGTAGATGTATAGTTGCACTCATTCTTAACCTTGGCACTAGATGGAGGTCTGTTCAACTTCACACTCTGGCCACTTTACCTCCGGGAATGAACCTCAATATGCATTTAATAGGAGGCTGGGTGGGCCCCAGCACTGATGGACACAGTGATTTTAGGCATTATGCATGGATGAAAATATGCCTAAAAATGTTATTAACTTTGCATTCATACACGTGCAAAATTACAAGTCACGTTAAACTTAAAACTGAAACCCACAAGCAGTATGTTTTTTTTTATTATAGCTTATGAAAAACTGAAGTTAACTATAGGTTAACTGTAGATCTGCTTTTAAAAGTTTAATGATATTTGAACTGTAAATGTGGTAAATATAAATAGGAAGGTTATTTTAATTTACATAAACAAAAATATTACATTTGTTACATAAGGTGAAAGTTATTTAATCCAGTTTCAGTTCAGCTCTTAAATGTAATCGGTGCATCTGCTGAATATAGTAAAATGCGTGTTAATTACTGATTACATGTATTGTCAATGTTTCTGAATTTTGGTCTATTACATATATCAGCGTGAGTAGTCACCACACTTGAAACATTTACAGTCAGATGGTTCTCTGATTTTCACTTCCATGGCTGCCTGCCCCTCTTGTGTGAGCCTGGCCCCATCAGGATCATAGCAGTGTCCGAGAGAGATTGTACGCTCTCGCAGGAAACTCTCACGGCAACAGTAACATTCCTGAAATCATCAGCAGCTTTACTTATATCCAGAAGTGAGATATCATGATGCACATATTTAAATCTTGGATATTTCTAAAAATTGTGGAGTATTTGTAATTCAGTACATAACTAACAAATGAACAGAATTTCCCATACTGATTCAAGCAGTGTCATGGTATATGTAAAGGATGTGAAATAGTGACTGTGCTAACTGTGTGGGAGGGGGAATTGGTAGAATTAGGGAAAGTTTATCGTCACTTCCAGAGAATAAAAAAGCATAATTAAAACAACTCTGGTCTACAAAATAAAGAGCCAAAAAGTGATTAGTACTTCTCATGTCTTGAAATAATTTGTTAGAAATGAAACTTGAACGAACTAATTGTAGGCACTATGGTACATTATGTTTTCTTGCCATAAGTATTTTCTGCATGTCCACCACTTATTTTACATACTATTATATGTTTTTACCTTGGTTTAATTCACATAACCATGTGTAATGTGGGTTATTCAATAAAAAATCTCAGGCTAACAGATGCATCAGTTGCTTCAAATACATAAAAATTTCAGAGAAATACACCATGTCCACTGTCAGTCTTCTGATATAACTTGGAATTTGGTCTGTCTCATGTAGCTGCATGGGTCAGGCTCAGTGTAGATTCCAAGTCAAAGAGTATATAAGGAAGGTAGACTGGCAATTGAGTCATATCAGAATGTGGATGATGAAAATGGTGTTTGTCTCTGAAATGTTTGTGTATTTTAAACTCCTGATGTGGCTTTCAGCTTGAAAAAAATTGATTGAATACTATCACTGAGCAAACTTTGAAATATGTAAGGCAGATAACATGAACATTGTTAATGTATGAATTTCTGTGCCCTGTTGGTAGCAATAATGTTAAAGTAAGACTGGATGATTTGCTGCCTGGTCTTGCCTTAAGAAATCCTGTGGGAGTGATCACACTGGGTTGCACCTGTGATGTGCACGCACCTTCACATTTGTTGACACTCACATCACTGCTACATGTTCGTTGTAGTCGTCCAAGGTCATCAAATTCCTCTGAAGCAGCAAATGGGGTCATTTTATATTTCAGTATATAATAGAATTTTATCATTACTCTCTACATATTAATCTTTCTATTTTAGGGCCATGTTGGTATGTTTGTAGAACTGTATTATGGAGTGTGAACATTAGGACAGAACCCATTTATTACTTTTATTGTCATAATCCAATTTCAATCAGGGAATAGCTACTAATATTCTGTTAAAGTACTTTTGGTAGGAGACATCAACTGACCAATAAAATCATCTGTTCTGGAATTAATGTGACAGATGTAGGTCTGAATTTGTTCTCAAAGGCAGAACTAGTGTGAAGTGGCACTAGCAGAGCACATACCCTGGGCAGAGCGATTACAACTTGAAACACAGTACATGCGATAAATAGGTTTAATAGTACCAATTAATGCACATTTTTACAGATGATCAGCAGTGGATTTTATCATCTAATGAATATGACGGAAATTATTTGTTTGTTGTGACTTCCTGCAGGCAGACAGCATTCATATCATGACTGAGTGATGCAACTTATATTCCCTCACCCTCTTTAACCCACCCTTCACTACCGTTTTTATCGCAACAATACACATCCTTTTCTTTCCCCTCCTTGCCTCTTCAAACATCTTTTCTTACCTTTTCCCCTTCCTGCTCATCACTGCCCATCCCATCTCAAACCCACCAATCCACCATAAAATAGTAATTTTCTCTTTGCATAGTTGAAGTCAAATAGTTATCTCGTTTAATAACAAACAAGAAAGTGGGATAACCCGCGTGTCTGTACGGTGTACACAGTGGCGTAGCTCGGGTTTTCGGCGCCTGAACCGAGTAGTCACAATGATGGCTGCCGACAGAAATTATGAGCTCTAAAATCACAGTACTTTATTACATATTTTGTTTGTTTCAATAACATAAAATATTTTATTCCCGGAAAGACAATTTTTTAGTTTAAAATATTTTCCGCTCCTCTTGTTGGCCGTAGGGCTCAGCCGCACTACTCCCCCACTGCAGGTGACTGTGCCTGTGGTGTTCATAAAACATTATTACTTTTTATAATATTTCATGATTATTGACATCAGTCTCACTTTTCTGTGTGATGTGGGGCAACAGGTTTAGTTTTCATTACCTCCAGTTCGTTAAGTAGTAATGTAGTTACAATTTCTTTGCACTGTGTTTGTATTTAGTATAAAATCATTCGTCGCGCTTCAAGCGCATCCACGTGTGGCGCGCTCTAGAATGGTGTATGAAGCGACAGTTTCACGTATGTGCGTTAGAGGGCAGTCCACTACGGCCACACAAGTTTTGGCGGTAACGTCATTCAAGTGGCCTCTACAGCACCAACCCACTCCTAATCCATGCCAACCACGATCCCGCCATAAAATATGATTCAGGGTCAAGAAACTATCATCCTGAAAATGAAGATGTTACGTACGAAACATATGTGATTGTAATTAGCCATCGAAAATTCGACAGTAGGTGCCGCTGTTCGAAGAACTGAAATTCTATCGCAATTTGAGGTTGGATGTCCTGCTAGCAACTGGAAGTGTTTGAAGCTTGAAATGTGATAAGGTATGTGCGGGGAGTGAAATTTGGGTCGTTTCTTCCGGAACTGAAAGGGAACAATGGCGAAGACTGTGATGCATTTGATGTGTGCACTGTGAAAATGCGTTTCACTAATACGACAGCGTTAATGTATGCGTTTACAATATTATTCGCAGTGTTACACGTTTTCAAATGGCACCAGAATTAGGTTCTGGGGAATTCGACAAATTACTCATCCCTACTTTTGTAACTAATTTCGGTGAGTTCTGTTTGACGTGTCAGTTCATTACTAGGCGTTCTTTATGATGTGAAAAGGAACCCACCATGTGGAGGTCACGTTCGTCCGATTATTTTGACTTTGTATCATCGCCTAAACTGTCTTGGATTTTTGTGAAATTCAGAATGTGAATTCGTTTAATAAATTGTTAGACAACCCCGAGTTTCATGCAGATTGGTGCAATGACAGTAAATGACTTCATACCCGCACTTGCCGTATTTGGAAATCGTTAACATATTAATATATTTTATTCCGCAAAATGCAGGATGTTATAAAGCCGCTTTGTGGAGATGCATTCACGTTCCTAGGAAACAGAAACAACTTCCAGCACATTTTACGTATCGTAAACACATATTTTTTAAATTGTGCTTTAAGTACCGTGTCTGCATTTAAGTTGTTAAATTCCATATAGATTTTGCTTCATCTGCACAACATGAGCTGGCTCCTTCTGGTACACTTTGTCGTTGATACCCACGTGGTAAATTTACAAGGTGTAAATTCAGGATACCTTGGTGGCCACTCAGAAATCAATGTTGAACAATTCAACAAAAATTTCACATCACAAAAAGCCCAAAATTGGGCAGAGGTCCATTATGTTGCCAGACCACACCACAACTTTTTTTTTGCGTTCAGCTCCTGTCCTGTTACCAACATTTTTCTGCACTTTGTCCCGTTGTTTTCGGACAGCTCAAAATTGAAAAAAAAGTGAAAAATATTACATAAAATTTTTGAAAAGATCAACAAATGCACTTGGATGTATGAATGTAATTTTATTACTTACTAATCGCTGACTTGTTTGGCCATTCATGTGGTCATCTTCAGGGTGATAAGTACGAGAATATAAATAAAAGTATAATGTGTTGAAATCACACCATAGTTAAAAATCATATAGTTTTCGGCTGAAATTCACGGTTTAAATAGTATAATATCAATAAGTATAAAATATTACTTACATTCCACACACAAGAGCAAATGAATTAGCACCTTGGAAAATTACTACATTAAATTGTTTCACCAGCACATTGTGATTATTAAGGAAACAACTCAAAAAGAAAAGAATTTTCCTGTTTGAAGTAATCTATGACATACAACTGCAGCATGCATGCACATAACTCCCTATTGCCAGACCTCCTTCCAGATACGTGACTTTAGTTCCTAGTAGTTCACTGTGAAGTCTGTTATCACTTACCAATCTGGTGTGTATTGTCATAAACTACCATTTCACCTTTCTCAATATTTCCACTTTGTCAGTACCTAATAATGAATTAACATGTATACAGATGTCAGTTTTATTACATCCTCATAATTCATCATGTGTATCTACTTTGTGCATCATTCCACAGAACTATACCCCATACAACTTTTTAAATATATCAATTTTATGCTAAATAAACTGAATTTTAACCAACGATTATATGATTTTTGACTGTGGAGTGGCTAATTTAATTAATTATAATTGTATTCATTCTCATCACCCTGAAGATGGTCACTGTAGTGGCCAAAATGTATGGGGGATTACTATGTAATGAATTTACATTCATATATCCTAAGTGCATTGGTTGGTCTTTTTAAAGACTTTTATGTGTCTGATTAATGCACAGACCATGGAACTTAATGAACTAAAAAAATGCAGTAAATTTGTGGTTAGTGAAATAAAATATTGCTAGTAGATTTTTGTGAAAAAAACCAATGGATGAAATGCTGTTGCAGTCACATGCTAACTTTGCTGGTGCCTAGATCCAGCTCTGTAAATTCAGTACACACACCACTGACATGATGTGATGGAAACAAGAGCTAGCATAGCCACACGGCTGCCACATCAAAGACATAATGCAAATGAAAATATTCACAGTTTGAGTACTACACCGTGTAAGTAAAGCATCTTTATGGACACCAGGTTGTGGTTAACAAATCTGTGAATAAGAAGATCAGACATGACAGAATTTGCTGTTACTTGTAAGAGCAATAATGAAGTCACAAACAACAAGCTTGGCAGATGTAGCAAAAGGAATGAGGCTTGTTGAAAAGTAATTAACTTTTCTACACATGAGCAGCATCCATCTGTCTTTAATGTCAGTGTTTATCCAGAAATTGGTGAAAGTGTGTAATTCACTGAAGACAATGTCCTTCAACACATTCAAGCAGCATTTAGTGCAAATTAAATAGCTTTTCTTTAATTTGCACAGAAAACAATTTCATCAAAACATTGCTTTGCTGTCACTTATTAAAATTTCAAATTGAGGCACCTATAATCTATTTCAAAAGTTGAACTCATTGATGCGCTGTAGAGGCACACTACTCTGTTGGTAGTCGAGAAATTGTATAATTTCTTTTTTGAATCTTCCATATGGCCATGTGGCATGAAATAATGTATTCATTCCAAGAATATCTGTACCATTGGTCTACACATAAAAATTTAGAAACATTTAATTTCTACTTTTTGCCATGAATATTAATAAACATCAAGGGCAAACAGTGACAATTGCTGGTATTTGTCTATGAAATCCAACTTTTACACATGTTGTTTTTTAACTGTGGAAGGTAAAGAAAGTTTATTTTAACTGGAATGGGAAAACAGTCACTGTTGAATATAAGGAAGTATTATGGCAATGTTTTTGTGAGTTCAATTTTGAAAGTATTGAAATAGATTTCAAATTTTGAATTTATTTTTAAACTGATGTAAATTTTTTATGCCATGTATTTTAACACAAAAAGTTATTTGATCCCAGCCCAAGCAAAGATTGGGCATGTGGCTATTATGCACTGTTATAAATTGTAGCTCTTTTGAAAGCTGTAATTTTGTGTTCCATATTTTCTGTCAAAGCTTTGGCAATAAATAAAACATTAATTTGTGTACCAGTTGCAATCTTGTATACCAGCTTGACTCATGAAATTGAGATACACAGTCAAAATAGCTAAACCCAGAATTTGGCATATTAATATTGTGACTGTGTTAGTAGAATGAGTTTCGACGCATACAGTACCTTGAAGATTTCCGTTTTCTTGGATATGACGTGTGGATTATTATGTAGGCATATTCATCTTCAGAGTGGTGAAATGTTCTGAAGATGGGTGCTGCATTCTCCTCTAAAATGTTGCTACCTATATGCCAATCTACATGGCGTCAAATCCCAACAGATGAAAATCTTCATCAGCACTTCTGTGAAAACCTGTGATCTCGCATACAATTTTACCTTAATTGCTTAATGAAGTTCAGAGTATGACAGTATTCTCTGATATTGGACATTGTGTACTTATCTTTTGCACTAAACTGACCTTTGACTATGTGTAATTCAGAGGGTAGTGTCTCGCATGCCACGTCATCCCCTGGACGAACTATGTGTGGTACAGCCATAAAGAAGATGATGAATAGGAACAGGTTATGGATCCACCATGCTGCCTCACCTGCCATCTTGCAAGATACAAACAAATGACTGGTGAGTAAAACATTCACTGTTTCATGGAGACTACATGTTTAAGTATATGCAGCGAATGAGATGGGTGACTATTTCTTTATTAAATGGCATTTCCTTCGTATATGCCTCCTTGGCTGTGACTGTTGTACTTAGAGCTTAACACTCATCAGTTACTGAATTACAGGACCTATATTAATATGCATGTGAAGAAAGTGATGCTATATATCACAAGATTACATTAATAGTTTTAGATACTAACCTGTTAACTCCTTTCAGACAGTACCTTTACTTTTACTGAATTACTGTTGATGCATGTACAATAACAAGTATTGTTATGTGCGGTAAAGATGTGCAAAGAGTAGAGAGTGTGAGGATTTTATATCTCAGTTTCATTTTACTTAATACAGGCCTTCACTATTATTAACAGAGCTTAGAGCAAACCCATGCCAGTGCCTACAGTGTCTTCTAGATTAGTTTTTGTCAGACTGTGGGTCAAGGACCGAGTTGGTCTGCAAACCTTTCCACTCTTCAATCTGTGAAGTCCTAGTGTCTTATGGAGAAGTATTATTTGAAGTTTATTTATATGAAGTAATCTGCATGACTTCCTTCTGTATTTCTTCCATCTGGAGTTAGAAAATTTAAACTAGGATCCAGTTCATGTTCTCTGGGGTTAATGAAATATAAATTGGCTTGAATGTGTAGTTTAGAGCTTTCTGAAGGGGTAAGGACATGAATATAGATTGGTCACCTCTTATGATCTATTTGTGCACTAGAAACTGGACTGAAGGGAAATTTTTAACAAATTGTTTCTGGAATTTTTGGGCAGTAATCCCTTACATCGGAAGTAAAGGTGTTGCTAATTGGGTCACATGTTCCTGTTATCTTTCTTGAAGTCCTAAATAAACTTGCTTCTTTATCATGTAACATGTTTATTTAAAAAAAAATTCCCTGAAATTATATTGAATTTAACAAGATAAAATTTAAACTTATGTACATTTGCTGGATCAGAGATTAGTGTTGAAAAATTTGATTGAATTTATTTTAGTGTAAAAAAGCCTTATGAATAATGCTTTATTTTTGTGAGATAAAATTTCACCTTGTGGGATTTAAGTGCTGTTTGTCTTTTGTAGAAATGTAAGGAACTGAATCACCTAATTTACCCATGCATTTAAGTATCTGAAGTTCATTTCTTTACTTGGTCAGTAATTACTAGTAGAATTAATCTACATGCACTTCAGTTGAGCGATCAGCAATTACATGTCAGGCTATGAGGCTTACCTTGCCGTGGAGGATCTTGTGTCACTGTGATGGAGATCAAATGTTGACTGGGGTAGTTGTCTTACACACTCAACCTCAAATATCACTGCCACCACCACTACCACCACACATCTTACCACATCCCCTCCCTTCAAAGGCAACCACCAGACAGCTTTAAAGAGGGATGTGATGGTATCTACACTGGAGAGTCTCCATCTTGTTTCATCTTTCATGGACTGCCCACCAAATCCTACGGGAACTAAAGAAGTTAGCACTTTTAATGCATTTAATGTGGATTTAGATGGTAGCTGGTTTGTATCTTTGCTTGGTGATGGGTGTAGTGGAATGCCTAATCTGAAGGAAGTTGTTTTACTCATTTCATGGGGGTGTTTGTCAGGGTAGTGTTTACAAACAGTCCATAGCTGCTTTATGTATGTTTATTCCCATTTTACCTTCTTGATTATCCTCATATCTCTGTTGGTGTTACATGACATCTGAAGTTGAAATATCTTCAGCTACATTTAATTCTGTGAAATTTTGAAGTCTACATTTTTTAAAATTAAAAATGCTGGTAAAATTAATTTAATTTGTGATAGCAGTACACCAAAGAAAAGTCAAACTCAAAAGTTTGCCAGGTCGTAAAGTGGAATTTTTATTTGACTTTGTAGGGCTTTGACTTACTAAAGCAATCTCTTTCTTTTGACCTTGTCCATTGTCTAACATTCAGTGTAGTACTATGGCTCTACTTCCAAAACATAGTACTACTTTAAAGTTAGATGGTGGACAAAGTCCAAAGAAGAAGATCACTTAAAGAATTTTGAGTATAAAAATGGCTTCAAACAAAATATGCAGATACATTTTTATTTGTTGCGCTAAATACCATTTATAAAGAAATCCTAATCTCACTTTGAGTTGCACAGTTTTATGTGGAAGTAAGTAATTGTGGGTTTCATTTATGGAACACACTTGCTAGCAACTCAGTAAGCAATACAGTGAAGTACAGTCCTGCTTGAGAAGCTGATAATTCCTTAGCTAGTCAAAAAGTTCCTTGAATTTTATGAAACGTGAGAGTGTATTACCATGTTCATGTGAGCCTACTGCTTGTCCGTACCCCAAACCAGATGAATCCAATCCATGCCCTCAACCACTGTTTCTTTAACTGTTTGGCGCCGGAATTATTTTTTTTAATTTGAGCACATTCTGTATATAAAATATGAATAAAACAGGAACCAAATACGTTAGAATTATGAAACAAACTGAATTTTGAAGAGAAAGAAACGGAGAGTATATACCATGTTTAAAATATTCAGTACCTATATTTGTTGAATAAATATATAAAATGCAACG
>Ga0123357_10003714_pt1 | contig 17627 bp, 13 predicted proteins | sample TergutEmb28metaG_FD_89873 | JGI IMG/M metagenome (GOLD analysis project Ga0123357, IMG submission 89873) | Embiratermes neotenicus P4 segment gut microbial communities from Petit-Saut dam, French Guiana - Emb289 P4 | ecosystem: Host-associated > Arthropoda: Insects > Digestive system > Gut ... | reverse complement strand
CGGTTCTGATTGCGGTTTTTATGGGAATAAGAGCCGCGCTCGTTGTCGGCTTTGCCATTCCGGTAACCCTGGCTCTGACGCTTGCCATTTATTACTTCATGGGATACACGCTTAACCGCGTCACTCTATTCGCGTTGATTTTTTCAATAGGTATTTTGGTTGATGACGCCATTGTCGTTGTTGAAAATATAGAGCGGCATCTGAAAGAAAACCTAAAAGACGGACTGGTAAAAGCGACTATCAAGGCGGTTAACGAGGTAGGAAATCCGACTATTCTTGCGACATTTACCGTAATTGCCGCAATTTTGCCGATGGCCTTTGTGCGCGGAATGATGGGGCCGTATATGAAGCCGATCCCCGTCGGCGCAAGCTTTGCCATGATAATATCTTTGCTCGTAGCCTTTACCGTGACGCCATGGGCCGCGGTAAAGCTCCTAAAACCGCACCGCCATGAGGGCAATGATATCGCAAAGCGCAAACGCGGCATATTCGACAGAATTTACCGCAGGGTAATGGCTCCTTTGCTTGCGGTAAAAAAATACCCTGTCGCTTTTGGCGCGCTGATAATAATTTTACTTCTTGCGGCCTGCAGTTTGTTCTATGTAAAATCGGTTAAAGTGAAGATGCTTCCGTTTGACAACAAGCAGGAATTCCAAATACTGGTTGACTATCCGGCGACAACCTCTTTGCTTCAGGGCAAAGCGTGGTCAAAGGAACTCGCGGATGAAATTTTAAAAAATCCGGAAGTAGAGGCGGTTCAGATTTTTGCCGGTGAGCCCGCTCCGTTTTCTTTCTCAGGAATGGTCAAACACACATTTTTGCGCGGGACTGATTATCAAAACGACCTCCAGATTGTTCTCACGGAAAAAGGGAAACGCAAAATTTCAAGCCATAAAATAATAGAGGGGCTGCGTCCTGCCATAAAAAAATTCGGCGAAGAGAAAAACGCCGTCACAAAGGTTTTGGAAATTCCGCCCGGACCTCCTGTTTTAGCGACTATGCTGGCCGAAGTCTACGGTCCTGACCGTGAAACCAGAGAGCGCGTTGCCGTCGAGATTGAAGCCATTTTTAAAAAGGAGCCGAGTGTTTCGGACTTGGATACGACTTTGCGCTTAGGCCGTCCCCGTAGATTTTACGAATACGACCAGTCGCGCGGCGGAGCCCTGGGCACAAATGCGGCCGAGATGGCCGCTTTAGGACGCTTGGTCTTCTCTGAAACTCCGGTTACCGCTTTGTCAGACGTCAATTCTCCGGAAGATGTAAACGTAGATCTTTCGCTGTCGCAAAAAGCGAGATCAGGGGCAACGCCGTTCGCAGATTTAAGATTATCCTCATTTGAAACCGGCACTGTGGAAGCCGTTAGAGTTCTCAAATCTCCGGTAGAACTGCCGCAGCAGACTCTTTACCGCAAAAACCTGAAGCCCGTTTCTTATGTTATGAGCGAATTGTCAGGCAGCGAGGAATCCCCGGTATATGGGATTTTGAAATTGGCTCCGCAGATAAAATATCCGCTTCAAACCGCTGAGGTTCCGTGGAACACGACTGCCCCTGTCATCAAATGGGACGGCGAATGGTTTATTACTTATGAGGTGTTCCGCGATCTGGGCAGCGCTTTTGCCGTGGCGATAATGATTATTTATGTTTTGGTTCTCGGGTGGTTCAGAAGTTTCAAAATACCTTTGATTATCATGCTTCCTATCCCGATCAGCTTAATCGGAATCTTGCCGGGCCATGCTGTTTTGGGCTCGTATTTTACTGCGACATCTATGATAGGCTTTATAGCCGGAGCGGGAATAATCGTCAGAAATTCAATAATTCTTGTGGATTTCATAGAGCACCAGCTGGCTAAAGGCATGGGTCTTAAAGCGGCTGTTGTGAGCGCCGGAGTACTGCGTTTCCGTCCGATACTTTTGACCGCAGCGGCCGTTGTGGCGGGAAGTTCGGTAATGCTTGCAGACCCTATCTTTCAGGGGCTGGCTATAAGCCTTATTTTCGGAGAAATCGCGGCCACGGTTCTAAGCCCGTTTGCTGTTCCTGCCCTTTATTACTGGTTCATAGGCAGAAGCCGCATGCACGACATACGCAAAGAGATTCAAAAAGAGGTTCAAGGGGAGGGAGTTTAAAATGACAATCGAAAATAAAATCAGAGCTTTTGCAGGAACGGTTATTGTACTTAGTCTGGTATTGGCTTATTTTCACTCGCATAACTGGCTGTGGCTAACGGCGTTTGTCGGAGCCAATGTACTTCAATCGGCCTTCACAAAGTTTTGCCCTCTGGAAATAATTCTGAGAAAAATCGAAAAGAAATAAAATACCGCTATGATGTTTGTTATCTCCCCCGCCCCTTGCGGGGTGAGGGTACGACGAATAAGAGCCTGCCCTCGAGTGTCTAAATCGGGGAAGCACGAGCCACGAACGGGCGTGAGATGTGAGCGCCCCTGAAGTAGCTTGACTACTTGGGTTGGGGTGAGGGGTTGTTTTTCCGTAAAAACAGCATCTTGCATGAATTATCTGGTATTAATTTGAAAAGCCGCGCAGTTTTTCTGCGCGGCTTTTCAAATGCTCCGACACTTATACGGAGTTCGGAAACTTCATATATGAAAATTACTCCGAATTATTAGAGTTTCATACCCTTATTCCTGCCATAGAACGCCTGATAGCTGATATTGAATTAAATAATATAAACCCGCTTTTGAATATTTCGCATACTGTTTTGTAGATGAATTATTATTTTAATATAATTAATTATTAATTTCAGAGAGGTGTTTGATGAAACTTGCCAATGGCGGTAAATACAATCAACTTATAAGCAACATTACAACCGTAGTAAAGAAGGCAAAAGAGAATGCCTATAAAGCTATAAATGCTGAATTGATAAGGGCTAATTGGGAAATAGGAAGGTATATCGTTGAATATGAACAGGAAGGCAAAGAAAAAGCTATTTATGGCAGCGCTTTATTATCAAGAATTTCAAAGGATTTAAAAGATAAAAACGGAAATGGTTTTAGCAAGAGCTCCGTCTATTTAAGCAGGCAATTTTATATCAAATATCCAATTTTCCAGGCAGTGCCCGGAAAATTAAGCTGGACGCATTATGCTGAACTTTTAACAATATCTGACGATTTGGAAAGAAAATTTTATGAAAAACAAACTGTAAGCGAGAATTGGAGTTATCGCGAATTACGTCGTCAAATAAAGACAGCATTGTTTCAAAGATTGGCATTAAGTAAAGATAAAAAAGGCGTTTTGGCTCTTGCAAGCAAAGGACAAGAAATATCCGTTCCGGAAGATACAATTAAAGACCCTTATATTTTTGAATTTTACAAATTGCCGAAAGGACAAATTCTTAAAGAAAGAAATTTAGAAAAAAAGTTGATTGATAACCTGCAAAAATTCTTATTGGAATTAGGGAATGGATTTTCTTTTGTCGCAAAGCAATATAAAATCACGATAGATAACGAGCATTATTATATTGATTTAGTTTTTTACCATAGAATCCTAAAATGTTTTGTCCTTATTGACTTAAAATCTTCAAAAGTTAAACACCAAGACATAGGACAAATGAACCTGTATTTGAATTACTTTAAAGACGAAGAAAATGTTAAAGGCGATAACGAGCCGATAGGAATTATAATAGCTGCTGATAAAAATGAGTTTCTTGTGAAATATGCCACAGGCGGACTTTCTAACAAAATTTTTGTTTCGAAGTATCAATTATATCTGCCTGATAAAAAGCTGTTAGAGAACAAAGTAAAAGAAATATTAAATGGTTAATCAATTTTCCAGACACTATCTGGAAAATTGAAAAACAATATAAGCGAGCCTTTGGAGTTAAACCCAAGGCTTTTTTCTTTTTATAGTCATCATAATTAAAAGTTCTAGCGAGTAACAGAAAAGGCAACTTTCGAATTTTATTGGCCCGAACTTTTCTGCAAGAGGAAAACAGATTGATTTTTCATACAGAAAGCCCTTCGACAAATTTGTCAAAGAGCTTTCTGTGAAGGTGAACTCCGACACTTATACGGAGTTCGAACAACTTATATATGAAAATTACTCCGAATTATTAGAGTTCCATGCTCAAATACCTGCCTTAGAGCGCTTAATAGCGGATATTGAATTAAATAATCAGCCGAATACCACCAAATCCAAGGTATTCAGCCTATGCCTTACCTAAAACTATTAGTAATACAGTAAAATGAAATAAAAATATTTATTTTTCAATTTTTTGATCGTTTGATAATATAAAAACTTACGTTTTACCTAAATTATCTAACCACATATACTTTTACATTCAAATCTTTAGTTCCTTCAAGATCTTTAAGAGATGGAATATTTTTAATTAATCTATCAGGGTCATATATAAAACAAATCATTGTTTCAACATCATTATGTTCTTTATAGTGAGCAATATCAATTAACAATTCCCTACCAACTTCTTTATCTTTTAGCGTATCTCTTGTCATTTTGGTTTCTATAACAATCTTTTCTTGTTTCAACAAAAAATCCATTTTACAGCTTGAACCAGCATAGCTAGGAGTCCATTCTTCTGCTCTTATGTCTTCAAAAAATAATTTTAAGATAGGATGTAATAAATATTGAACATCATACTCATCGGCAACATCAATAATTGGCCTTTTATCATATCTATATTGCAATTGCTGAACAAAATCAGGAAATTTTCTGCATATTTTTTCAATAAAATATAATGAATCATTAGATTTAGCGTCATCATCAGCAATTTCTTCGTTATCTCTTATTCCTTCCAATATTGCGATATATTTTTTTGCCCGATCATAATTATCTTCAAAAGGTGAAGATTCATTTAACGCCTTATAGTAATCACTATTCTCTCCAAATATTCTTTTTATGTAATTCTTCACCCTTAAAATCCAAGAAGCATATCTATCTTCATCTATTTCATTATATGATGGAGAAGTCATCTTTCTTTCACGCCCAAAATTATCATAATATTTTGTAACTCCATCATGATATATAGGGTTTTTAATTATTTCCTTTCCATCGCTGATTAATTTATCAATTTTAGCACTTTCCATTGATATCTCCATATGTTATTAATGTAAAACAAATTTTCAATTAAATATCTAAATATATATGAATGATTGTGGTGGAAAAGAAATACCAAAATCATTTAATGTCTTATGAGTTTTGTATCGTCTAACTGCTCCTATTTCATAAGCATAAGCCGTATCTCTGCCATCAAAATATTCATAAAATCTATCTTTACTTATTCCTGCGCTATGATTAGTCATTTTCCACAAGTTTGTAGGTGATTTCTTGATAATAGACTTAACTTTAAACTCGCCTACTACTTTCATTACAGGATAAGAACAATAAACAATAATTGAATCTACATCATTTTTAGCAGGAATACGACGGTACTCATATCTTTTAGTATTGTTAAATATCCTTTCAACATATTCTGGCTTTATTGATAATAAAATTTTACACATAGTTTCTATCCCCTTATAAATTTTATATCTGTTTGAGATTCTTTTAGAATACTTTCAAATTGAGAATCCGTAATCTTGGTGAAAGGTCTTGCCCCATTCGGGAAATTCAATATTTTATTTTCCCATAGAAAGTTAAGAGTTGGGCGCTTTGTTAATTTCTTTGCATAGACAAATTTTATAATTGTAAGATTTTTTAGTTTCTTTGAAAATTCAGTAAGGTCTTTTTGTGAAAATACTGTTCTATTTTGACAAGCTTTAAACAGTTCTTCTTTTGATTTTAAGTCAAAAATGACATCCGTAATAACTCCCAAAGTTGTTATTACAGAAGAGTATTTCTTATTACTACTATCTCCTATACGGTAAAATAAAATAATATCGCCTTTATTGATATTCCGTTCAAAAGTCCAAGAAATATATACTTTCTGTAATGCATACTTATGTGCTTCTCTACCTAAAAAATTAACCTCATTTTCCGTATTAAGTTTTGAGTCTGGGAGTAATGTAGTATGAAACTTTGGGTAAATTGGAAGGATGAATTTTTGCTTATTGTATAAAATGCTTGGAAAATTTTCTTTAACGGTTAAAGAATTGTCATAATGTCCTAACTTTTTTACAAAAACAGTTTCTTCACCGTTAACCGTTGTTTTTTTACCATGCTTGAAAAAACCCCAACGAATAAGCAGTTCTGATAAAATTTGTAGTTCTTCTCTATCTTCAAACATTGTCAAATATATTTCTTCAACACCATATTGAATAGCATTATCAAAAATAATCTTGATAAATCTTTCACCGAGTCTGAAACCTGTTGAAAGAACTTTAAATGTTCCTACTTTAAGCCTTAACTTTCTATCAAACTTTGGAGCGATGTTATCATAATTTTCATTAGGATCTTCGGTCTTTAAATAAAGAAAGCCTAAGATATCACCTTTATCATCCTTACAAACATAGGCTTCTTCTTCTGATTTTTTATTAAACCAAGTTGTAAACTCTTTATAACCTTCTTTAAAACTATCAAAAAATGAAGCAGATAAATCTATATTTCCAAATAATTCCTTTTTAACCGCAAGCATTTGATAATCAACAAGTGTAGGGTTTGTTTCTGTCGCGTTTACAATAAACTGATTGATGGATAATACTTTATCCCTAATGCCAATTTTTTGAGCTTTACTTAGAATTCTTTTATCTTCTGTTATTAAAATATCAGCCTTGCCAGAATATACATAGAAAAGCAAGGCATTATCTATCTTATCATTTACTGTTTTATCCTGACCGGCAAAATTTTTTAAAAAATCATCCGTAGGTTCACTAACTACTTTTATATGCTCATATGCTTCAAGTTTTACTGAAAAGTTTTTCTGAACTGTCTTACTTTTATACTTTTCTATTTCCTGTACACTATAAGGGTGAATAACTTTGGTATAGTGTAATTTATCCAACCAACGATAAAGATGCCCTATGTTGTAATTTGAAACTCTAAAATTTTCTCTGTGGATAATTATATTTGTATCAAGTAGTGCTTTTGTCATAAGACTCTCTTGCAGGATTTTTTAAAGTTTCTAACAAAAATATGTCTATATTATATAAACTTTATCTAGTGTTTTTTCAAAGAATGTGAAATTTTATTATTGAGCTAATCATTCGACAAACTAACAAGTAATACAGTGAAATGAAATAAGAATATTTATTTTTCAGTTTTAGGGTATATGAAAAGTATCTTCAATTTATACTTGCAATTTCTTCTGTCTTAATACAGTCATTTAATGTTGGTGCGTCGTCAAAAGAACCAGGATAATTATATCTTTTGTCATTTTTAGAATTTTCTATTTTTTGTTTTAATTCCTCAATTGAAGAAACCCCAAACAATGAAAAAACTTTTATGCAATATTTCTTTGACTTTAATTTAACCCACATGTTAGAGGCATTTTTGGCGTATATGTATGTTGTTGGAAACCAACGATGATGAATAGATTTGTCTATAAAATCAATCGAGGATAATTGATAAAGTAGTATGTCCGCCTCTGCAATTTTTTGAGATGTTAAAATAGGCTTCTTTTCTCTTTTAACCAACATTTCACCTGCAAGAGTGTATAATCTTGGCCGGTTAGAACTTGCCTTATACACGTTTTCAATGGTCTCAAAATATTTCCTAAAGTGAATAAAATTACGATTTTTAATATTGTTTGAGTTTTTAAAAAAATCTTCTCTGAGAAAATACGAATGACTTAATAAGTCATAGATTTCTTTGTATTTTTCATAGTGAAATAAAATAGCAATTGTTGATATAAATGCCTCCCAAATTAAATAATCGAAATGTTCGAATGGATTATCAGAATATGAGTTGCCTTCAATCTCATGAGTTTTATTGTAAAAATCTTCAAAAAAAGACGAAACAGTATCAACAATGTTCATATCATTCTTAATCAATATTTCAAGGAAATCAATATAATAATCACGAAAAATTTTAAATTCATCTATAACTTTAAAAAAACTATCCTGATTATTATAAATATCTGATTTATTGTATGGCAATAACATACCAATATATTCGTCTATAAAATTTTTTACTATTATTTGTGCTTTCATATTATTAACAGAACAATTATCAAGCTGTTTCAAGAGTTTCTTTATCGGAGTTGCACTTATAGTGTTGCTGTCAAGCCATTCTGGCGCTTTTCCCAATTGTGGTTTTGTATATGCTGGTTTATTGTAAATATTACGCAATAATTTCTCATAATTATTTTCATATAAGTTTTCATCGGACAAATCTATGTGTATTCTGGATTTAATATATGCAGGCACATACGGATTGTTTTCATCATCTTTTTCTACAACTATCGGTATAAATTTCTCTTGTTTTGTTTTACCGAAAATTTCCGGGGTAATTATTTGAGTTTCATCGCCAACACCACCTTTTCTTGAATTTGCTTTTTCTGCATATGATTTATCACAAACGATGAGAACTTTATCAATAGAGGGATCGATGACACATCTTTCCATAAAAGCATATTTATCCTGTCCTTCCTTTAATTCATATTTATCAAGTACAACATCAATGCCATCAGAAATCAACCTTTCTGCAATCTCAAGAACGGCTTTTTCAGAACTCCAAGAATATGAGATAAAGACTTTGGGTATTCTATCTATAATACTGTTTTCCATTTTACACTCCTATTTGAATATATCTGTAATCTGCTTGATATCCATAGTTATTTCCTTTTTGAAATTATACAAATAAACAATACTGTTCACAATCACGTTTGGCACCATTTTTAGTGTATTTTAGCGTCTTAAATCTACAATTCATAAATTGATACATTGAATCTATTTTGGTATGATACTCAATATCTTAACGATTAAGGAGTTTGGCGTTAAATGAAGCATTAAAAATGCTTAAATAAAACTTAATATTGACTTTTTGGTGGAAGGTAAAACCTTCATCTGATTGCAGAAATGCAATTACGGTTAGAGAACCAAATAAGTCGCCATTTTTTAAGGGAGTAGTATGCCATATTCGTATGGCATATGAAACCGATGGCGACCTGTTTGTGGATCTCTAACCGCATATACAGGTCGCCGTTTTATTTTTATACAGAAATAGGATATCTTATGGCATATGTAAATATATTAATTTTATTAGCATTTATAGGGTCAATTATATTATGGATTTTTAATAAGAAAATTCATTCTTTAATTACAGGAAAGCAATTATTTTGGTTTGCTGTCATAACGCTGGTAATATCTGGGGTTATATGGAGCGATATAAGTTTTGGCTCTTATTATGATGGCAGGGATTCTCTGATTAAAACAGTAAATAAGAAACTTGCAGACAAAAAGATTATAGAAGAAATTTTTAATAGTAATGCTAATGAAGAAGATAAGTTTAATGAATATCAAAAGACAGCATTTTCGGCTATTTCAGGTATAAAAATAATTAACCTTGATAATCTTAGTGAGAGATTAATTAAAGAAGCTGAATTTATAGGTGGCGGTGGTGAGACAACTATAAATAAAGAGATACTTGAAACAAATATTGGGAAATTACAGTTTGAATTTGATTATTCGGTAGAACCTAAATTAATTGGCGCTTTACTTAGAGCATATACTTTGTCGTTATATGATTTATGGAATAAAGAAATATCTTTTATTGAATGGTGGAAGCGATACAAAAGAGGTAATTATAAACGAAGCACTAATTTATGGAGACCTCTTTTTGTTGTGTGGTTTGTAGGTTGTTTTATATTGTTCCTTTGGAATAAGCAATCGAGGCAGAATAAAGAATTATCTGAATTTAAAACAATACACGAGAAAATGTATTCTGACCTTACAAATGAAGCCAATCAGTTGAAACAACCAATTCAAGAATTTAATTTCAGTTGGGATTATTACATTGACAAGATATTTAGCACGGAAAGACACGATTTAAGAAATCAATTATCTGATTTATCCGTATTAAATTTATCCGAATATGAGAAGAAAATAGCAGATAAAGTAAAGAATGAATATATTGAACCGCTTATAAATATAATGCTTGATAATATGAAAAAAATACCGGAAGTTGTTAAGTATGAACTTATTGATACGAATATTTCGGAAACTATAAATGCGATTACAAGAAGAGAAGAGGCAATTCCAAAATCATTTTTAGATGGGACATCGGGAAGAAATTTCAGCTTTGTTCTGAATAACAATTTTATAGCTAAAAATAATGAATTCTGTAAGGTTAATCCCCATAGACTTGGAAGTATCATATTCAATGTTCTTGCCAATGCTAACAAAGCGACACAAGAGCAAAAAGATAAATTAAGGCAAAGTAAATCAGAAATAAAGTATATTCGCCGTGTTTGGTTAGATATAGATAGATATGAGGAGAACCATATCAAAGTTTCTATACGGGATAATGCAGGTGGCTTTCCGGAAGGTATAAAAAACAAAATATATAAAGAGCCTGTGGGAAGTAGCAAGAAAAATACTAACGGAACTGCAAGATACGGCGAGGGAACGGTATATGTTAGTTTCTTCGCAAAATATATGGGAATTAAAATAGAGGCTGAAAATTGTACAACAGAAGATAATCTAACGGGAGCAAAAATTAATTTGTATATACCTATTTTTACAAAGGGGGATATGGAAAATGGAAGATAAGAAAATCAAAATAATTTGCGCTGACGATGAGCAAGGAATTCACGACGGTTTGGATAGAATGGTTGCCGAAATAAACAAATCAGAAGAATTCTTTAAGCTTCAAATAATAGAGCATTTTTACAATACTGACGATTTGAAAGATTTTTTACAAGACGGTAACAACGAAATTGATATTTTACTCCTTGATATTGATTTCAAGGGGAGCGAAAGCGGTATTGAAGCATTAGAAGTTATTAGAAATTTAGAGCCGTCATTGAATATAACTCTTTTGTCTGCTTATGACGATACAGGCTTAATAATTCCGGCTAACAAAAAATACAATGTCAAATATTTGAAGAAACCAATATCATCAAACGAACTTTTAATACATATCAATGAAATTAAAGAACAGCAAGATAAATATGACAAACTAAAGTCAGATTTGAAAGTATATGAAGATTGGATAAATCATATAGAACAAGAAGAAGAGGCAAAAATCCCGAAAGGGTTAACGGAGCTGATAACAGAAATATTTAACAATATAACTTTTACAATACAGGCTTTGAAAGATTTAATAGTGTGTAGCGATTACAGGGTTTATAATACGCTAAAAATTATTGACCTAAAACTTCCTACAACTAACGGAATGTATGAAAAATCAATAAAAGGAAAAGTCAAAAATTACGACAAAATAAAAGAATACAGGTTTTCGCAAAAAGGAAGGATATTCGTATCGTATCAAACATTAAAACCCGTTGTCGTATGTATAGACCAAAATCATAGGATATTTGCATAAAATGAAAAAAATATTATTTTTATCACTCATGTTGTTATTTATCGGTTGCCAACAAGCAAGAGAAATAGTTAACCCTAAACCAAAAGAGCAAACGCCTGATTACTTTGAGCCTTATTATCATCTATATTTAAGTCCTACAGTTAAGGATGTAGGAGTGGCAGCGATAGAACTTCAACAAATTTATGTAAATGGCGGAAAATATCCCCCATATTTTAATTGGCCGAATGTTAATGTCCCATATACAATAATGTATTCATACGATAAATATAAAGTACAACCTGATTCCTATATCATAAATACACAACTTTTTTGGTGGAAAAAGGATAATACAGGCGGAACGAATGTTGACGGAACTCCTGTTTATTATGCCGCATATAGACCCGATGATAACATATATACAACTATAACTATTTTGAACGGAAATATGAATGAAATCTTCTTTGAAGATACTACTAATGGAAATATTGGCTTGAGCGTTAATAATGTAAATTATTTTTATGGGGAAAATGGTGTGTCAAATGCAAAATTTTTACATATACTTCCTGCTGCTATCGGAAAAAGATATACGTTAGAATTAAAAGCAAATCATCCTGTAATCGGTGCTGTTAGAATGGAAGTGGATATAACAATAATACCATAAGGCAAAAAATTATTGGGACAAATAAATAAGCCTCGTTTTTATTGCGGAGTTGAGGGGCGGAAGGTATTATTAAAAGCAAGCCATAATATATAAGGAAGTATATATTTGCTGAACTTTATTTATAGTAATAAAAATGAGGAAACTTGATAGATATATACTATAAGATAAGTAGCACGTTGGAAAAGAGAAAAGTCGCGGCTGAAAAAGGTATGTGAAAAGCTGAAACAACAGGAAGAAAAAATGAAAGGAAACAATGTTGTTAAGTAGTTAAAAGTGTGCATACACTGCGGCGTGTGGGGTGGTAACAGAGAATTTAAACTGAAGGTACTTCTAAATCTTCTTTTTTTGGAAGCTTTTAAATTAGGTTGTACTCTTTAAAACTGAAATACTCATTATGGGCTATGATTATATGGTCTAAAAGAGAAACGTCTATCAATCTTAATGCGTCTTTTACCGAATTTGTGGCGTCAATATCGTTTTGACTTGGTTTTAGTGTTCCTCCGGGGTGATTATGGCTTAAAATTACTGATGTCGCCCCATACTCTAAACAAAGCTTGGCTATCTTTCTTGGAATAACGACAGATTTGTTTTCTGTGCCTTCTTCCACTTCAATACTTGCGATTAACCTATTACCCGATGTAAGCAACAGGGCATACAACTTTTCAACACGCGATCCGCTTAACTCTGCTGTGAGATAATCAATAACATTTGTAGGACTTGAGAGATTTTGAGCCTCTTTAATCTTCAAATAAGCATAAATCGGGACAAACTCTCTGACAAAGGTAATCAATGACACTTCACGGCTTGGAACAAGGCAGCTTAACTCTGATTTTTCAGCGTCAAACACTTCTTTGAGGCTTCCGAACCTTTCCAACAATTTTTCTGCTAAAACTACCTTGTTTGAAGTCTTCGTGAAATCCAACAACTTAGCTAATACTTCTTTTTCTGGCATTTCTTTCAATCTCATGGTATTTTCTCCTTTTTATAATTTTTACTTCAACTGACAAAGCCCCCTTTATTCTTTTTTAGCTACGAAAAATCGTATATATACAAACAGATATATAAAACAGATACTTAATTTATGTATGTTGGAAAAAGACATCGATTTTTCAATGAATTATTGGTTTATCAGCGCTTTTTAAAGTTAAAACTTTGAGTTTATAGGTATGCGTGGGGCTCGAATGCAAACTTGCATTGTGATATGATTATAATACCCATATAGGTATTAGGCGGTTTGATATACAAAAAATTGCCTTATTGGAAATTGTCTTTTGTATAAAGTAAAATATGTTTATGGAAAACAACCCCATTATTTCTATTAAAGTTGTTAATGATAATATTGAAGTTGAAAATAACTCAAATCCTTTTCCGATTATTGATTATGACGAAAAAAATAAAGAAGTAAAAATAAATCCTCTTGATAATATACCCATTAAGGTTGAAAAACCTTATACACCTAACAAATCACTTGATATAGTTTCTGAAATGGAAACAGAAAATGGGCTTAAAGTGAATGTTTGCAGGAGTTTCCTTGAAGCCATAAAAGCAGGTCGCTGTTTTGAAATTATCAAGAAAGAAAATGCTTGTAAACCGCCTTATTGCTATTTTTCAGATATAACATTGCAATTTTTGCTTTATCTGGTAAATCCAAATTCTTACCCTGTTTCAAAACTTCCTATAGAAGGTTTAATCCCAAAGCATAAGTTTAAGGATTTTTTTGCGGATCTAACTTATACAAACTTAAAATCAGTAATTTTTATAGAAGCTAAAAACGAAAGAACAAATTTATTCCGTAGTTATGATAATTTCATAAAAACTATAGAGCATAAAATTGATTTTGGTGAAGAAAATCATGACGCTAAATGCAAAGATATGTTTTATGAAACTATTAGAGGTTGTTTTATAGGGTTATATTCTACTGAGGAAAGTTTTTTGCAGTATAGTTTATTTGAAGAATATAAGGCAATTTTGAGCGAATATATACGAGGCGAAGAGAGTACACAGACAGGATTATTAAACTTTATATTAAGTCCTAAAAAGTTTAGCCATAATAAAATTTTAGATGATGTATTAGATGAATATCTTTCAGATTTTCAGAACGATAAATTGGCGTTTTCAGAACAAAAAATAAAACAGATAGAACGCTTTGTGTTAGAAACAAATAAAGAAGTTGAAGGCTCGGTTTATTCAAGCGGATTGACATTCAAGAAAAAAGAAGACATATCTTCTTCTCATTATCTCAAATATAAGACGTTAATAGAGAAATTGGAAAAGATTTTTGGCAAAGCCTACAATGAATACGGAGCAATACTTAAAATAAATCAAAAGTTATTTGGCGAAGATAATTCATTATATACTGAAACTGAAAAAATATCTTTTGAACCCGAACGAGTTAGATTTTGTGAATTACTTTTGGTATTAGAAAAGCAAGGATATATTGAGATAGAAGATGTTGAAATTATTAATAGCATTTATAATTTTAGAGTTCATTTTAAGCAATCGCCAAAAGACATTGCAGAGGAACTAACGAAATCAGAAATAATCTTAAAGCATAAAGACCTTGTTATTAAAATTATTAACGGCGAGTATGAAGTTTTATACAAAGACCTCCCGGTTAAAACTTATGGGAAATTAGAACCCAAAAATTTTAAGACTTTAGAATATCTTATGACACACGAATTGTCTGTTGATATAAATAAAGTCTATAAAACTATTGAAGAAACAAAAGACGATATGCCTGAAAAAGACCGTTGGGGTAATAACCGCGTTGGAGCAATTAACAAATTTTTTGGTATGACAGGCAAAAGAAAAAAGAATAAAGCTCTCTATTTATTCTCGGCAAAAGGCGGAGTATTTGACATAATTCCGTCAGAAAACAAAAACTCTAAAAATGCTGTCAAGGGGAAAATTAAAAAATCTACAAAAATACAAAAAAATATAAAATTATAAAACATATTGATTTTTCAGTTAAATATGCAAAATCAGATAAAAACCGCTTAAAAGAATAGAACTTATCTTTTGGGCGGTTTATTTTCTTGTACTTTCTTAAAACAGCTTTTACCGTCTATAAAATAGTTTCATAAAAATCTTGCAAGATACGCGAACAAACGCTTCTATTCTTTTACTATTCTTTTGTAATTCCCAGCCATATATAGAACCTTTCAAAAACCAAAGCTCCTAGTCTACCTCACTTCTTTTCAGCCACTATAATGAGATTGCAATGAAGAATAATGCTCGCAACCTCATTATCTCTGATAAAACGCAAAAAAGCCTGCAAAGTGGGGCTGTCTATCTATGTGAAGAAATAAACAACATTAATACAGATAATCTTCGCAAGATTGCAGAAGAACAATATGGAACGCTTACAGAGCAGGAGTTTTTTGAATATAAGCAAAATCTGATTGGTTTTTTTAGTTTGCTCTATGACATACAGGAAGAAATAGATAACAAACAAAACACCCAAGTAGAAGAAAGGGGACAATAATGGATACTATAGATCTATTGCTCCCTTATTATAAAATTAATGACACTACAAATTTTCCGTTTGTCTCGCCATCACTATTTGAATACCCATATAAAGCTCCGTTCTATGATAAAGAGAACAAGTTTTATTCTGTCTATAAAAAAGAAAATATCAAAGGAACAAAGCAATATCTTCCTACTCCTGTGTTGTATACAAACCGCAGATTGTACGGGTGTAGCCCATATTTATATATTGAGTTTTCAATTCCCAAATTGTTGTTTGGAAACAACTATAAAGAGGTTACAAATAAGGATTTGAAGAAACTCCCCAAGAAATTAGTTAAGAAATTGAAACTAATGGGAATTATAACTACCGAAGAAGCAATTAAAAAAGCTCGCATTGAAAAGCTGCATTTTGGTAAAAACTTTTTGTTGCCTGACGAACTTACTTTGAAGACACTTTTTGATTCACTACCCCGTGTTAAATTTCCGAGATTAAAAGGAAAACCTCTATATTACGATAACGGCGGTACAGGGTATAAATTTTATTGCAAGTCATATTCAATTTTATTTTATGACAAGATGTCAGAGTTATCGCTTAAACACCCTGATTTAGTTGAAAGGCTGAAAAAGAAAGGAATTAATAATCTTTTGAGAATGGAAATACAAATCAACAACAGATTGAAATTAGAGAATACCATTACCGGATTAGGACACAAAGGAAACAATACTTTTGAGAATTTTGTTAGAACGGAAAAACTTAAATCGGTACTTGAAAAGTTTCTATGGACTTTACACAAGAACGCTCCATTGATTTTTATGAGGGAACGCAACCCACTTAGATTATTCCAATCTATTAAATCTGCAAGCATTACGGAAAAATCAAAAATTTTCACTCTATTGACATTACAACAAAGCATTGGTCGTATAGGAACACAAGAGCTATTTTCTTGTATTAAACTTCACGGAAGCAAAGGATTTTTGAAGAAATATAATCAAGAAATTTCAACGAACATTTATCTTCAAAATATATTCTTAAAATTACTATCTATCGTCAAGGATTATAAACCTATACAAAATAGCAAGTTTGATAAAAACAAGTTCATTAATTTCAAACTTTAAGAGGCGTTGACCTCTTAAAAATAAAAAAATATAATACTTATACTGAATATAAAATAATTTTAGTATATGTATTATAACAAGGAGAGAAGGATGAAAGCATTTACATTAGCAAGGAAGTCAAGCGATTTGCAGGGCGAAGACACAATGTCGGCGCAGTCGTCAAAAACAAGGGAGTATTGCCAAAAGAAAGGGTTTTCTTTGTCGTCGGAAGACGAACATCTTTTGACAGAAAGCTCTACCAGAGGCAACAGAGAAAAATTCAATGAGATTATTACTGCAATTAGAAAGAGCAAAGAAAAAATCGCTTTGGTTGTTGAAACAGTTGACAGGCTTCAGAGAAGTTATAAGGAAACTGTTGAGTTAGACGGCTTGCGTAAAGACGGTAAACTTGAACTTCATTTTTTAAGAGAAAATCTTATCATAAATGAAAACTCAAACAGTTCGGATTTATTGCGTTGGGATATGGCTGTGATGTTTGCAAGAAGTTATGTTCTGCAATTATCGGATAATGTAAAAAGGAGTGCGGTACAGAGATTTAATGAGGGCAGGATATTATTTAAAGCTCCGATAGGTTATAGGAATATCACTGACGAAACAGGAAAGAAATTTGTTGAATTTGAGCCTGAAACATCAGGAATTATAAAGCAGATATTTGAGGAGTATGCCACAGGCAGCTATTCTTTGGGGGATATTGAAAGAAAATATAAGAATATCCTTAAAGGCACGCAAAATAAAAAGCCCATAAATAAAAGCTATTTTAATCTAATCCTGATAAATCCATTTTATATGGGCTTTCAGACTTATAAAAATGAACTCAAACCGCATATCTATCCGCCACTCGTATCAAGAGAGCTTTATAATCAGTGCCAATATGTAATGAATAAAGTTCATATGTTCCACGACAAACCCTTAAAATATGCAGGTAAACCGTTTGCTTTCAGAGGACTTATCAGATGTTCTTCCTGTGGGGCAACAATGTCATTAGATATTGCCAAAGGCAAGTATGCTTATTTGT
>Ga0123357_10003713_pt1 | contig 17627 bp, 15 predicted proteins | sample TergutEmb28metaG_FD_89873 | JGI IMG/M metagenome (GOLD analysis project Ga0123357, IMG submission 89873) | Embiratermes neotenicus P4 segment gut microbial communities from Petit-Saut dam, French Guiana - Emb289 P4 | ecosystem: Host-associated > Arthropoda: Insects > Digestive system > Gut ... | reverse complement strand
ACACTTGTGCCTTCAGATTGGTTACTCACACTTTTAGCACTCACATTATATCCAAATTTCCAACATAAGCGAATTTTCACGTTTTGTTTCTGAAAGACGTGACTATTAGCATTGAGATCTTAGTTGCAGTTTCTTCTTTGCCTAAGATGTTTATGTGTAGGCCATGTCTGGTGTAGAATTTCCTGTCAGAATGAAGTTAAATAAGGCCTGCACATAAGAAGAAGTAGAAAAAGAAGTAAACATAGATCTGAAAATACAATGGCAAAAAAAAAAGATATGAAAAGAAAAGCAATTGATATACTGGGATATGAGGACAGGAAGAATGATGAAAAGGAATGGTTTGATTAAGAGTGCAGATAACTAATGGAGCAGAAACATAAGGCATACCAGACAAACTTAGCTGGATCAACAAAAGCAAAAAAGCAGAATATGAGAAAACAAACTGGGTGCACACAGCACACAGGAAGAAAAAGGGACAGGTTATCAACCAACAATTAACTGCAAAGGAAAAGGAATTTAAGAAACCAACCCCAGACAGGTGTACAGAATGGTAAAAAAAAGATAAAAGAGAGATAAAAAGCTCAAAAAGATCTATGTAAAGACACAAAAGGGAACACAGCTGGTGACAAGGAACAGATTAAGGGAGATGGAAGGAGCACTTTGATGAGATAGTAAACAAAAATTAACATAAAAACATAACAGCAGCACTAGACATACAACAGAGCCAAACATAAAGAGTGGGGAAGGGGAATACACTCACCTACAAAGCAAGAAACCCAGTTGGCCATACAGAAGTTAAACAATAATAAAGCACTGGGCATAGACAGCAAACAAGTGGAACTCCTCAGGTGCGACGAGAAGAAGCAATAAATAAAATCCACAATTTAGTGGGTATAATATGGGAGAAAGAAAGATTGTGAGAGGAGTGGAAACTAAATATTATGTGCCCACTCCACAAGAAGGGGGACAAATCAAACTGCCGAACTACAGAGGCATGTTGTTACTATGTACAGCTTACAGAACCTGCACCACCATTCTGAAAAATAAACTACAACCTTACATAGAAAAAGGACACCAGGCAGGATTAAGGCAAGGACGATCAACAATTGATCAGATTTCCACAGTGAAATAAATACTACAGAATTGTCGGGAATACAACATAAGTGTCTATCTAGCCTTCACAGACTTCAGACAAGCCTATGATAGTGTTAGAAGTGAAAAAATGTATGAGGTATTACAACATTTCCAAATTCCCAGTAAAATGAAAAGGCTGGTAAAAGCGACATGGTAGCAAAAGTTCAAGTCCAAACACACATGTCGAACTCTACGGAATTAGAGATGATCTGAAACAGGGAGATGGCCTGGCACCACTGCTGTTCAATCCCATAATGGAATAAGTGATGAGAAAAGTTACAGCTGAGAGAAACACATTGCAGTATAAAGTAATACAGATATTTATTATTATACCAACAAATGCACATATAATTAATATAAAATTATATTATAATTGCTCCAACATGTTTCGGTGCCCTCGCACCATCTTCAGGGAGCTTATAGGTTGTGTTAGCTAAAGTTATAAATTATTAAGGTAACAAAATTAAATACAGCAGTAGATCGTTATGGTAGAATCTGACTGTTGGTAAAATGTGGCTGCATACGTAATTCAAGACCTCTTTAGGTGTGTGTAGTGGCCTGGTCGGGAGTATGAGTTTACATACCTTGCTGAATACACCGCCAGCACAACCACTCACCCCCCCTTCAACCAAACAGCAGCTCGGAAGTGAAGGGACGAACGCCCTCAGCGCCACACACGAAAGAGAATGGAAACGGACGCCACCATATTGTATAATAGCAGAAGTAACAATGTTCACAGCGGTTGAGTTTTGATATCATTTTCTTGCTTACAATACAGCTTTTGGCCTACTGCCCTTAAGAGAGATAAAACATTCTGCCCCTAATTATCTGTATTCAATACGCGTTGTGGAGTACATGGTAGTTAACCTGTACTGTGTGTTCGACACATTCTATGAATTTAAAATTTTAAGTGGTAAATACCTAACCTCAATTTCCGATAAATATCAACGATTTAAGCCTATGTATAAGTGTTATACAAAACTATTAGCAAAATCTCGGGAATCTAATCATATGTAAAATCTTTTATCTTCATCCGAGACTTCGTACGGGAGCCGCAACACACTGCTCTCTCTCCAGTGTTAGTGCCCACCAACAAAGTCGCGTAATCGTCCATGTCGTTTGGTGCCAGAAGTGTGATTTTTGGGGTTTTGCGGTGTTGCGCAGGGCGAAGAAAGCCGATTCCTCTCTCAGCAGGCCATTTTGACAATATTAATTGCAGTTCAGTATTTAAACAAAGCAGAGAAAAGTATCACGTATTCACGTAACCTGTATGGGTGTCTTGTTGACGTTCTGGGGCTCAAAACCTTGGACATTATGAGCGGTCTGTGTATTTTGGTATCATGTTATGTAGTATTTGAACAAAATAACGAGGACTTTGAAATATTTATGTACATAGGTTAATACAAACCAGCATACACGCGTACGCGGGTCCACTCAAGATCAAACTACACCAAATTTAGACGTATATGAGTGCATGGTTTTCAGTTACTGGGTTGTCCTTAAAAATAGAAAAGACAAATATTGTCAAAATTAGCTCAAACCATCTCTCAAAATGATGTATTCCAAATTACCAAAATAGAGCTATGAAAGAAGCTACAAACATTACATTGCTTGTGCTATATATATGAACTGGAAGAATCATATTGAATAAATACTGCCAAAAATGAGCAGTTATTCTGTAAGATCCAAGTACCATCTGAACAGTATGACTACGTTCAAGACAATTTACTTTGCTTACTTTCATTCAATAATGATGTACAGCATTGTATTCTGGGAAATTAAACAGAAAGTCAAAGAGTCTTTTATCTACCAAAGAAAATCAGAATAATGACTGGGTCTGAATCTAGAACATCTCGCAAACCATTATTTCAGTCATTGAAAATAATGACATTACCTTCACAATAAATACTATCCTTAATGAAATTTTTGTCACATAATCTGAAAATTTATACATTTAACTGTACAGTTCAAGGTACTAATATAAGAAATAAACTGCAATTGCATCAACTTACACTATGCCAGGAGGGAGTACAAAGATCTTTACTGAGCTACCTGAATATACTGCAGAATTAGTAGTTGATAAAAAGCATTTTATATCAACTTTGAAGTCCTTTTACTCACATGAATTCATTAATGATTAAATACTTATATGAGATGAAGCCTGATGATGTTTATGTAGGAACAGCTTTTTATTGAGCTGATTTTAGAAATTTATAAATCAATAGTTCATTGTTAGAATTATATTTTTTATCGTTGTAAGACTGACCACTGATTTCTCACAATCATACCATATGGTCAATGACATGTTTCATATCCTGTGCCCTTTATGGGTGCCTTCATGCATCAGTGAAATGTATCTCATGTAATTGTGTCTGTACACACACACACACACACACACGTGCATATGTATGCACGCACACAGAGGAAACAATTGGATTTGTGCGCAAGCTTCTCACGATGTGATTCCTGATTTAAAAAAATAAGGAAAGCCATAAATATTATACACTGTATACTCTGAGGTATTTAGTTGTGATATATGTCACCATCACATGGAGTAATACACTTCTCAGATATAAAGTGCATTGTTACATGTACTCAAGGCACACACTGCACTGTAAGGCTCAGTTGTGAATGAATAATCATTGAATATACATACAAATAATAATGTGACATGCTCAGAACCTTTAGTGCCTGTAACAGTGGAGCTGGAACTGTTGCATCAGAGTATGTGCTATGTTGTCACAGTCATCATCCAAAGGTTAATGTGTTGAAACAACTGGAGCAACATCCCCAGTGAGACGTGAAGCACAACACCTGGCATTTGTGCATGCAGATTGCCCACAGACACTAGCCAATGGAGATGCCATATTGCAGTTGTGCAACAAGAAGTGTGGAACTTATGCAGTTTTGCACAAGAACTCAACTATACCAACTGAGGGATCTTGTAGTACTTCACACCCATCAACTACATCATACCAATACTGACACAGGGTACATCTGTTTGCGGATGATCATCCTTTATGGATACAGTTTTGCAAATCACACTGCAGATGAGCTCTCATTTCATATCAGTCTGTGGACATGTGAAATGTTATCATGTGAGGGCGTGTTCAGTGTCCACAGCAGGCACGTCTGGCATAGATAAAACTGATACGATCTGCAAATATCAGTACGTAGTCCACTTCATCAACATTTGGGCTGGTATTATCATGGGCTCCTATATGCTAACCAACAGGTTGACTGCCCAAAAATATTGTAATTTTCTGAGAACTGTTCTATTGTGGCTACTTGAAGATACACCTCCAACTGTGTAACGGAGGTTGTGGTTTCAGCACAACAGAGGTCTAGTACACAAATTTCAGTTGCAGTACATTCATTAATAACATACGTATATGCATTTAGGCCTTACACCTTGTGTACTGTGTGACTGCTGCATTCACAAATCTCCTCCTTTTCAATGGAGATTTTAATTTTGGGAAAAGCCAGAATTTGCAGGGAGCTGAATCTAGGCTGTAAGAGGTCTGACAGACCAGGGTGATGTGATGCTTTGCCAAAAAAGCCTGCAGAATGGGCAGGCACATTGTCATGATGAAGCTGATCTGCTCACTTCGTCATTTTGAATGCAACGGTCACATAGTACATAGTACACAAGGTCAGTCAATGGCGCTCTCACTGCCGACCTCTGTATCTGTAGCCAGAAACTCTGACTACTAGACCACAGAGGCGGTCACTGTTTGCTCTAATAGTGAATATTTATACACTGCCGAATGTTGACATTTGTCAGGAATGACTATCAAAAAATCACTGATGCAATTACTTCTAGCGGTAAAATTCACATTCAAATTTCACTGTACTGATAGCGTACTGTCATAGAACAGCTGGAAAATGGTGAAATGAACACTAACGATTCACTGAACATGATGAAATTTAAAAGTTAATTTCCACCATAACAGTAATAGTAAAGAGAAATACACTCGTTCTGTAATTAAATATTTATTTTCAGTTTTACAATATAACACTGCTATACACATAAATCACTTGTTGATCTTCCTATTGAAAATATTTCACAGCTCCACATGTTTCTGGGCCAGGTAGTCTGCTTCCATTTGCTGGTCAACTTCAGAAAACCATTTGCTATACACTCTGACAGGATCAATCATCCAGTGCTTATGAAATGAGACTGGTAGCTGTGGGTCTAAGTATTCTGGAGCATAGTCCAACGGACGTGCCTAGTTTAGAGAAACATAGAAAAACAGTCAGCAATCCATCTCTGACAACATTCTCACATACCAAATTTGCATTCATATACTTCTAACATTGAATACTACAATTTACTGCCCTTACTTGGAGCCCAACTCATAAAATTCAAATCACTATCACAATAATATAATTCTGCTTGCCCTTCAAACACCAAAACCAAACCAATAGCTCCTCCATTACCCCCATGACTGACTTAACCAAATTCAGTCATCCTACCATCACCATAACCACCACCACATCCCATCTCTACATAGATTTCCTCACTGAATGGGGATGTACTTACTTACTCCATGAAGCAGAGTCCTTTTTGAGAAGCTAACCAGTTTTCAGCAAGTCAAGAAATTCCCTGCATTTTATGGAACCAGAAAGTTCATTACATCATTCACAAGTGCACGCCACCGGTCCCTATCCTGAGCCAGCTCAATCCAGTCCATACCCCCATATCTCACTTCTTGAAGATCCATCTTAATATTATCCTCCCATTTATGCCTGGGTCTCTCAAGTGGTTTCTTTCCCTCAGGTTTCTCCACCAAAACCCAGTATACATGAATGGGGATGTATTGATCTCAAAATAAGACATGGTCTCTCATTCAGGTGGTTCTGAGTTCAAACACTGATGAGATGTGCGTGTGCAGATTTTTCTGCTTACAGATTGAAATCTGCATCTATGCCAGAGATAAAATTTTGGGAAAGTAAAGAATATGGGACCCTGATCCCACAGCTCAAACAAAGTCCATGTTATGCTGCTGGTCCCCTCTGCTATTACTCTCATGATAACCTTATCACTTGAGATAACAGAATCTAATCTGCTCTATGTTCTTCCACCTTTGAAGTAGATTCTACACCCTCATGTGGGTGGGCAGAGGCCAGAAAGGTCAACATATACCACATCAGGAAGCATCAAAATACAACAGCAACAACGTAATATACCTGATGAAACAGAGGTGAATGTGTTATGGGTATACCCAGCCTGGCTAAACAAATTCCGAGGAACATGTCATCTGGAGCTGAATCTGATGGACACTTGCAGAAGCCTGAGGCTGTTATCTGAAGGACAGAAGCAATGGAGAATACCATTCCTCCACCACCAGTTATGTAATTGTAGCCTTGAGATGAACGCTGCACGTTGTAACCATACCTCTCACCAATAGCAAATGGCTTGCTTGACTGGAAACAGCTCAGTAGCTGCTGAAGCCTTGCAACACTGCCAACAGTAAAGATTCAAAATGATGGTGACTGTGAAATCTATTGTTTTCTGGGGCATTATACTAGCAGGCTAGCACAAATTACTGTCACAGCATTACATCCCTACCCCAAAACACTATCTTCACATGAAAGGGATTGTTGCTGCCAACAATGGCAAATATTGTATATAAGATGGCAGTTCACAGTTGACTGTATGTGTTATGCATGACTGATCACTATAATCATTGCCATGTTGATGCTGTTAAGGAATTTTTGGGTGTATGCACAGAATATAATGGGTAGTTCCCAATTTACCATTACAGTGGACTCGTACCTTGTGCTGGGGTTACATTCAGAAGATGGCACAAAAATAAAAAATCATGTAGAGTCAGAACTGCCCTTCATAATCCTTTAAATTGCCCAAAAAGTACATGGTATTGTACAGATACCTTGTAATATATATGTATAAATAGTATATACTATAACAGTTAAATACTGTATAATTTTATTTAATGACTGCATTTTGTATACACCATAGACAATACACACTGTGAGACCTTAGGCAATCAGGCACCAGCATCACACTCTCACTCCAGGCTTATGCTCACTGAGTGGTATGACACATGGAATCGACCATGCTATTTAAATTCTTATTTTTATATTTTTTGTGAACACATGTACCTGAATTCACTTAAGTCAAAAGCGCATGATATGAAATGACACCAAAAGCTAGGAACAAAATAACCTTGGTCTGGTCACATTTGTTTCCTTGCACTACAGTATATTTCTGTTGCATATTTGTGATATGTCTACATCATAAGTACATTAAAGGAAGAGAAATTACATGATGTTCATGCAGCTACCTTAGAATGGTGTCATCATCTGCTACTACAACCCATCTAATATCTGGTATGGATGAAGCAATCAAAGCAATATGCTTCAAGATGGCCATTGTTTTTCCACAGTGCCCATGCTCTGTGTTTGGGACCCCCAAATCAATTGTTGGGACTGAAGCATCTGCAAAGAGGTAAGTGCCACTATAACAAGCAGAAGGAAATGTAAAAGTTGTCCCTGCTCTAATTAAGTACATGCCATGACAACATGTGCATAACGGAGGTGCAGCTCCATACACATTTGCAGTGCTATCCCCAACAGGGGTCACTAATATGGCGCAGTTGCCCCCCCCCCCCCTTCAACCAAGTAAAACCCTGCCAGAGCCCAGTAACTATACCCACTGACCATGAAAGAAGGAATTTCAAGTGATACAATTTCTTCAACTCTCTGAAACTCAGACTATACTGGTTGTAGGATATTGCATCACTTGATTCCAATTTTCCTGGGGGACACAAAACCAACAAAGCCAAAGAAACAATGAGAACTATGTGAATAAACACATCTCTTAAGTTTAACTGTAAATAAAGATGCTTGACATCAAAGTAATATACATAACGGGTTTTATCTTCATGGTAACTCATTTCTTCTGTGAAATGTTAATAGGCATTCCATAGGGATTTGAACAAGTCTAGAAACAGGACGGCTTTCTTTACATTTTGAATTACTGAATTGCAAGTGAACAAGGCAAGCTTATAGATTTATATTTTATATGTTCTACCACTGGTTAAAATATTCAGCCCATGGTTGAAATTCGGTTCTTTTGGAAATGGATTGTAATGCTTATTTAACTCTTTCATGCTAAATGCTTATCCCAGTTCTCTCTGTGCACCTTCAGGTCCACAAAACTTACTCCAATAAAACTGTACATCTTACCTTCACTGTCACTGTAGAAACCAATATGAAACACATGCTTTGCCCACGTACGTTTCACAATAGGTATTCTGTCTTTGTGGTATTTACTGCATGTTTTTACTGCAAAGTACATGGATTCCTTTATGACTGGATCACCCTACAACAATACCATTCTTCAGTAGCATAAATTACTTACCACTCCATGAGGTATGAGGATGCAGAACAATGTAACTGTGGTTTACCTGATGGAATAATCAAGGCATTTTACCTGTCAAGAATGAGGAAAATAGTTAAGTCTTAGCCAAGATACTTTATGAATCACCATTGCCATGCCATATTCTGGCAGAATGTCAGAAAACATACCAGTCCAATTCTACAGGTAGGCTTACTTTGAAGGTTTTTTCTCTCACTTCAAAATTATTAGAAATACAGGAAAAGTTATTGCACATATCGGAAGTAATTTTTCATTTAAGCATACAACCAGAGGTACCCATTTCTTGCCAGGTATGTGGTTGGTTTCCTTTTCAGGATCACGATATACGTACAACAGCCAAACTTTAAAGATGCAATAACAATGAAATCAATCAACTGAAGTTTATTCATACAATTATAAAAACACTGATACTTAGGATTAAAACCATGTCCAGTGGCTCTACAACAATACTTGCATATTGCTTTAACAGTCATGTCTATCTCAGTAGGCAGCAGGAAACAGAAAAGGCAGAGAAAGTAGATTTTGACATATATCAGACAGAACAAGGGCATGCACACTTGTAATTTTGATTGATAAATACAGCAAAATTTCTTTAAGCTGATGTCCAATAATCTGAAAAACATGATAATCAGGCATTTGAGGAGATCATTCCCAAGACTGGAAGTTTTACTTTTAACTATCAAAATAAGCTTCATCAGTGAAACAGGCAGATGTTAGGAACATTTTCAAAAAGGCCTCCATAGGTGCCTGTACAGAAACCGTTGTGGTATCTCCTGATGCTTTGTATCCTACACCTTCAACTTCTTCAGCTATGAAGACTCCAGAAAACAGAAGAGGACCCTGATGGCCCTGAATCAGCAGAGGAAAGAGATATACAAATGGAACACTCCTCTGATTAGTAGTACAACCCAAGTATAGAAGCAGTAACAATAAACTACCTGTAAGAACTTAGATTAGTATATGCACTCTCTGATAATCCAGAATATTCATTAATTTGGCACCTGTCTGGTACTGTCCAAGTCAGATTAATGGAATTCTGCTGTAGTTGTACTGTGGCCTGTGAATGTTTATGAGGCCAGACACAAACACAGGAAAAATGGTATACGATTTACAGCATGTGATAAAATATAAAGATTCCCCATAAGCCTAAGCACCATACCATGAAGACAACTTTCAGAATTAACCTACCATGCCAAACCTAGTCAAAATCTGTTTTAAGTGTTTTCACAGATATAATATACAGAAAGACACAACTGTTCAAGGTGATTTAACCTGAAAGAGTGCACACACTTACACAAGCATGAAACTCTAGAGGATATGAGGCACACACGGGTTGGTTCCTAAGGCACAACTGTGATGCATGTGTAAGTTCTGGTCCCTTTCCTTTATTCAATATATACAGAGCCAACTCATGTGATGGATCAATAGAAAAGTCTATGTCAGGGTGATCTCCGTGATCCAGTCGATAAGCAATTCTAAAATCAGAGAAGACAATTATGGTAATATGAGAAGGTTTGCAGCTCTCATAAAGTGAACTATAATTACTATCTTCTGGGATGAAATACCCTGCAGTAAGGTACAACTACTTGACCATATGATCTGAAGATATACATAAATTAAATTAGAATTTAACTACTCCATTCTTTACTCAACCAATTTAAATCTAGCTGTTGCCTCTCCCCAGATTTTTCTTAATGCCCTGATTAAAGATTTTGTTACTCTAAACAGATTGATTTTATGCAGTGACTAATTGCAATGCTCTAGGCAGCATTTCATTTTGATTTAATACATTTTTACCATTCTGTTGTGTTTAGACACACATAACAAGGCATATTGTACTTCAGTTCTTTAATCAGTATTGTCATAGTGACTGAATGAAGAAGAGTTAGCTGAGATGGATTCATGGCATCCAAACAGAACACATGACATGGGTATATAAACTCTGACCACAAGTTCTCAATAACATCACCAGAGAGGCAAAGGTACAGACATGAGGATAATACTAAGATGGTTCTTGAAGAAATATAGTATTGTTGCCAAAGAAAGACGCCAGAAGTAGACCTAGAGCTGTCTCATTGCAAGGGTTTCTTCTACTACAGGGTTAAAAGAATCGTCTATGACTGATATATATTATACAGAGAAGGTACAGACACTTTTCTGACAAAATGTGTTCAGTGGATCTTCCATCGTGGTTTTCTGGCAGAAATATGTATACATATTTCATTATTATACCGTGCAATAGTAAATATTATTCTAAAATAGCCAGCTTATTGCACAATGTTTTTATTTTAAAAAAGTTATGTTTTAAACAACCGTTAAAATATATTTTAATTATCAGATCTGATAATTAAAATATATTTTAACGGTTGTTTAAAACATAACTGTTTTTAAAATAAAAACATTGTGCAATAAGCTGGCTATTTTAGAATAATGTATACATATCTTGTTTCTCCCATCTGAGCTTACAGTTTAGCAATAAGAATTCCATTTGGAAACAAAAGTACATCACCTCTTTGCAAAAGCAATATATGAAAGGAAGCAGTCCTGCTCTGTTTTAAGATACTTGAAGAATCGAAAAAATTTTAAAAACAGTCCATCAGAATAGGTCACTTCCAGGACAAGAACTGTAACCAAGTCCTCCAGCAAATGACAACAAAAAAATAACAATGTACACATATCATCTAGCTACAATAAGTTATCTTCCCTCCGTAAGAAATCATAATGGAGTTTCACTGTATAATAAATATGTACCGACAAAATCACGTACAGTGTAAACTTACGTTTTTAACAAGGCTTGGCTCATGGCAAATCCAGATGCAAAATGAGGGTATTTGAATTGCTGGGGATCATTTGAGAAGGCAAAATGGTGGATGATAGTAGCTTCTCTGTCATGTAAAGCATGACCTATTAATAAGTCCTAAAACAAAACAAAATTACAGCATGAAAAAAAGAGATAATTTTACTATTCCATTATGAGGTTACAGCTATCATGATTTGTTCAACAGTTCTTAACATCACAATGATGTAAAACTGAAAAGAAAATGTACTAGACAACTGTTCATACAAAAACCCCTTAACATACTTCTCATGTTAAAATAACAAATGCTCTGGTAGCAGAACCTTATGGTTAAAATCACTAATAACAAAGGCCATAATGGGGCACATTCTTGGACCACATCCCGCTCTCATTACAACCCGCTCTCATTACAACATGAATACTTCTGTGAGATACATATTAATGTTCTCCTCCAATTTTTTTTCCCGATTACTGCACTGGAAAAGACCCAGGGAACAACAAGGGTATTCCAGCACATCTAAACCCCAGGCCAGGAACAAGCTTTGTAAAAACAATGGCCATGAAGAGGTCGCATGACTCCAGATTCCACAAGTTTTGGTTCTTTCTGACATAAGAAAGGTTGCACATTATTATATAACCGTAACCCAGGAAACATAGCATTTGAGTCTCTCTCGTATTAAAAAAATAACATGAAACAATTTCAAAGTGTCATGATATCACCATGCAGTCTTCCATTCAGGAAGTTTCTAATTCAATTCAGAGTCAAACAAATGCACTCGTAACACATCCAGTATCCAAGTGCAATCATAAAATACATCTCTGCCCCTTCACTAGTACTCAAAATTTACGATGGACAGCAACTCACACACACATATGGAACACTGTTATTGTTCAAGACTTTTGGCAATCACTTCACAAACACATTTTGAACCTGAAAATATTTGGAACTGATGTGAAATTACATTTGCTGGTGAATTTCATACTTCAACTGAATCAATTTGTACACTGCCAATATTATTAGGTAACCAAAGGAAGGAGAATGAAATGGGAGTGTCATGCAGCATGCATAAGAGTGGTGAGAATATGTATAAAATGTATTTGGTAAAATTTACAGGAAGGGAAAATTAATTAAAATTGGTCTTAAAGAAACACGGTGTGAGGGTATGGCAGACTGACTCACCAGGCTCAGGACAGGGACCAGTGGCAAGCTATCATGTATGCTATGTCAAACCTTTCAATTCCATCCACAAAAGAGGTGTACTTGAGGAACTACCAACTTCTCAATGGCTGTGTCTGTACTTACCTAATTAGTTACTAAGTTGTAACAATTAAAACTTACCTTCATCCTTCGAAAGCACCGTCATAAATGTTCTTTGGAAACTTTGCATACGTTAAAAACTGCAATGTGTACGACTTTAAAATGTAATTATCTTAAAAGCCACTCATCTTTGTTGAGTACCCAGTAGTGAAGAGGTTATGTGAATGCTGACAGCTTCACTGTATTACATAAATTAACACAGGCACTGAGTACTGTGTTACCTGTGTAGGATTGTATTTACCAAGAAGCTCCAACATCAAAAACAGATCAATTCTTGTGTAACTTTCACAGAAGATGAGCCATGAACAGTTTGAACCATATATGGTATACAATCTGAAACAATAAACACAATTTAACAACTCCAAAACCAAACTCTTAACAAAGTCACTGCAATCCCTTTCATGCTATAAACAGAATTTACCAGTTATATGCTGAAGAACAAGAAATTACTTGATTAGTGTTATCAGGTTAATAAATAAGTCACACTATGTACACAAAAAATCAACTATAAAAACATAACAACACAAACAACAGTGTATTCTGTCATACACCAAATTCACAAAAACATTATTTGCTGTTTATTATGTTTACTTGCACACTGTTTGGTTTATTTAATTAACAACACACACACCTCCTGTATTGCCGAGACATGCCCTCTTTTTGACCCATAAATTTCCATCCAGGTAGGTTGTTATTTCTTAAAGCTTTTGTATATTTTAATAGTATTGAAAAGGAAGGGAAACAAAATCTACTACTTTTTTAAGTAATGCGTATTTATAATATGCTAACACAGTCTGCATCGAAAAACCTCTTATGTTCAGCAGTTGACCTTTGAAAACTTCGGTGTGGAAATTCTGAACAAATTTAATTCGGTGAAAAACTCCCTCTGAATTTCAAATCCATGAAATTTAAAGAACTATTAGCAGTGAAACGCTGAGAAGGACTTCAATTTAATAAAATTGTGACTATTTATATGTCCCTTCTTTAACTTCCTTTTTCATTAATGTCCAACTTGTTTAAGGTCAGTAATTGGGAAATGTCTTTTTTTTCTTGTAATGGAACTATGGTAAATCTAATATACATATATTATATATATTAAATACATTACAGATATATATTTATATATATTATAAAATCAATTTCTGACTTACTGTGACAAAAGTGGGACCACTGTCCATGCTCCAGGATGAGGGAAGTCTTCATGAGCCAGGTGCACTTTTGGCATGACCTACACACACAATCAAGAACACATATGTAGCACAAGTTTACCAGACATGAATTAACAACACCAGAAACTCTACCATGAATATTTTTACAATTCCTAACGACAATAAAAACAATGTTCCCTAATCTACAAAATATTGAAGAATTTTAAAGGAAGTCTGAGCTGTAAATTTTTCCCAAAAGTTACTTTGTGTACCAGGACATATTTTGGATATATGAACACAGAGAGCATGCAAAGAGTAATATGAGCTTAATTCCGTCTGTAGTTTGGAGTGATACGCTTTACTTAAACAAGAAACTTAGGCTGAAAGTTGAAAATTTCTGGAAATATGAAAGTTCTAGGTGGCCATCTATAGGTGGTAAACTCTGGTTTCTCAATGTGGAACCTCAGGTTGAAACGTAGTGCCTTATGGTGAGACTCATGGATGAGGTTGCCACGAAACAGGCGTTCCTCCAAGTTTCTTCAGTTTTCTCTTACAATCATCTGGTGCAGAGATGGCTTAACTTCTATAGTGACTAGACTATGGACTGGCCAGATGAGGAATTGTGGCTCAGTTCCTAACACAGGCAGGAAATTTTTCTCTTTTCCAAAGCATCCAGACCAACTGTGGGGCCAACATCACCCATTCAATGGGTACCAGGGTATCATTCCCTGGGGGTAAGGCAGCCAGAGAATAGAGCCAACCATTCACCTCCACCTACTGCCAAGGACGAGAATGAGTGCAGCTATACCTACACCTTCTGAGATGTCTTCAATGCAAGCTTACTAACAACTTTACTTTTACCCAATAGTAATCACTGCTCTATAATTACCTGTCACCACCTTCTGAGGTAAGGAATAGCCTTTACCAGGTAGCATAATATTACATTCACTGCCTTTAAATCTGATCCTTCAACTCAGACTCCACACATGGCCTGTCACAGAGTAAGGAATGTAAATTTTACGAAGTTCTAATGTACCCATTACAGAGAAGGTTTAGGTATGAACGATCAGATCAAGAGAAATGATTTATAGACTTCCAACTAGACTTTGGTTCATTGGTGAATTCATTCTGAAGAACACTCGTAATGCAGGTCCCCACCTGATCTGCTATTTGGGCTTGTTTTTGGATGTTGCTTCGAAGTTGCTGAGCCAGAGAGGCATGATACAGGTCGTCCTGACTGAGCACCACAATCACTAGATCACGAGCCACTGCAACAAATGATATGCAACTCATTTCAGAAGTCTTACTAAGTTTACCTTTTCGTGGCTCATTTTACAAGATGTAATTCTTAGGTTACACAGCATTAAATAACAACAGATCAATTAACCCTGAAGCCTGACATTATGTGAGACCAAAATAATCATTGTTAATCCTAAGGATAAAAAAACACAAACACAAATATATGACTTTAATTGTATCTGACAAATGTTACTTGTCATTACTTCTTGGACAGCTTATCTATAAAACATAATCCCCTCAGTGGCCCACCTACACATGTACTGTAGGCAAAATGCAGAGTTTCTCAAATGTTTAAGCTGGTGGCACATACTAGTATTCTTCAAAAGGTTATGAAAGATGAGTTGGAAATCGAGGGATTTCAGCTTATTTTAATACAATGGACGTGGCTGATATAGACCATGAAAAAACTTGTTTTCCTGTTGAGAGGTATTATAAATTCTGTGTCAGGAGTCTGTTGCCTTCTACTCAGCAAATATATTTATGACAGTCACTTTAACATGTACACACTTCTTCCAACAAATCCAGTTTCACTTCCCTTGAAACTTCTTAATATCCCATGTCACTGACAGTAGTATTGATATCAAGGCTTATAGAAAATTTAGTTGAACATTTTTCCTATAACAAAATCATTGTCAAATGGAAGGAAAACCAAGAATGATGAACTGGAAAGTATGTAGATGACAATGGCCACATTGCGCTACTATCCAAGAGACCAAGAGACATACTGGAGCAAATGACAAAAACTTAAAAAAAAGTTTAATGCATGCATGAATGTTAATAAGTATTTATGCTAACTGCAATAAAGCTTCATTAGGCCCTACATACCAAAAATGTTCAGAATTCCAGGTCAATTCGCACATAAAATGGTCAGAAACAATTGTGTTAATTTCCCCAATCTTTGCTGAGTGGTACAAAATACAAAGCTTCACATACATCACCACTTTACTCCAATCCCTCTTCCTCTTTGGCTAAATATTTTCACAGAACTTATACTCAAAACACAGTCAATATCTACAAACAATAACAACATTTCCTGCTTCATAAATGTTTTATTTATTTTATGTCTACTATCGGTAGCCTGGGCAATATAGTGTCATGTGGTGCAATAATTATTAGTGAATAACAAATTACAAAGATATGGAATGAAGGGGTCACAGAATAATTTGGGGTACTGCACTGGTTATGTATGGAAGGACTGGGAAAAAAACTCTTTGGATGGTCTGTTTCCGGGCCGAGATTTGAAACCAAGACCCCCTAAACAAAAAGAAGAGTTACCCACTAGACCCTCGGCTTTTAAAGAACAAAGAATCTTGTGTAAAATTTGAGTTTTTCATGGCGGTACTTTCATTTGTATGCTAGCAGGCACTTCTACCCTGAAGAAAGAGACATCAAGTTCCTCCAGAACCATTATATGAACAACAGAGAATGTTACAAAATATTTACGCCTGAATATGTATATTGCACATTGTTTCGTTACACCGAATTACTTCCCATTTTCTATTTCCACGAGGATAGATCAGATTAATGGTAGTTACACTACAGTGGGGTTGCCCATGACAACCTGGTTGCAGAGGGAGAGGCGTAGAAACTGTAAAGAGAAAGCTTTTCACTGGCCAGCACAGAGAGATCAAATATTCATGGAGCTTCCTTCAACGAAGCGACATTCATTCAATCCGTCCAGCTCGGTTCCACTTGAAGTCAAGCGTTCTGCGGGCATGGTGGACCGTAGAAAATTATTGACGGAGTACTTAGCGACGGTCCAAGGAAATGCAAATTGACTGCAGAGGCCGCACAGGCCTAAACACTTGTGCAAACTTGATCGAAACCTACGTAATTTACGGCTCGGGTCAAAACTAGATTTCTGACTTTCCGACGCTTTGTCAACTACACTGTTTACACTTGCGTTTCTCGAAACCTTCCATGTGGCGGTAGACGAAAACGAGAAACGAAAGACACAACTTTTGGCTTAATGATTTTCTTAGTGAAAATCCAAAAGACTATAAAGATTTGTAACAAATTCCAACATAATTATGTATACAGACACACAGGTCTTACACGTTACATTTATCTGACTTAAAATTATGCATCGCCGCAAAGTTTGTAACTGACGATTTGCAAGCAATATTTCGAAACAAGCGTTTCATTAGTTATCGCCATTAAATTAAAAAAAAAAGTTCGTTAGTTCACCATCTTGTTATTTTACAGAAATATTACCTCTACAGAAGTTGCATATTTTCCCAATATCTCCTCCCACACACAAACTGAGAATGGCGCTAGTGGCGCACCGCCACCTCAGAAATCCGCACGTCTCTCACGTTATTACTAAACTAAGACATTCAACATCCTTTGAGTGTCCTCGGATTGCATAACGTTCACACCAAGTTTGCGAAAATGTGTCAACTAATTCAAAAGTCGAAAAGTGGGAACAGATACAGACAGTACAGGGAAGTCAACCCCCCCCCCCCCCCCCCCCCCCCCGCATTTAATATCAAGAATCCGGGATAAAAAACACCCACCCCACCCGTT
>Ga0123357_10003712_pt1 | contig 17629 bp, 12 predicted proteins | sample TergutEmb28metaG_FD_89873 | JGI IMG/M metagenome (GOLD analysis project Ga0123357, IMG submission 89873) | Embiratermes neotenicus P4 segment gut microbial communities from Petit-Saut dam, French Guiana - Emb289 P4 | ecosystem: Host-associated > Arthropoda: Insects > Digestive system > Gut ... | reverse complement strand
GTGTAGCATTATATTTTATATTGTTTTTTTGAGAAAAACAAAAAAAAAAATTCGGGGAAAAAAATGGTTTTGTGGGGTTTTTTTTTGAGGGAGAAAAAGAGGAAGGGGGGGGGGGGGGGGGGAGCTGGTCTCTGTTCCCCCAAGCAAATACCATGCTAGTACCTTGACTGCACCATACCTGATTGCCTTAAAATCTTTCCAGTTCATTATTTCACCATTTCATCAGTTACAATGATATCCTATATACAATAATGAGGAGCATCTGACATCTGTACCAACTGTAACACTGCATTCATAAAAAAAAATTGACTGTATTTGGGAATACATCTTCACAAAAACATAATTTTGAATTGTGTCAAGAAAAATCTAAAATTTAACACTTTTTACCAATGCCAACACTCATAAAGTGTACGTAACTGGTCTTACTATTTTGATAAAATTAAATTCTCAATTACATCTTATTTTGATGTCTTGACCAAATATACTGTATGTACCTAAAATGTGACTGGACGTGTCCATGCTCAATCATACAACAGATGTCAAAAGATATGTATTCAGCAGATATATAAGGTAAAAAAAAATTAATGCAGTAATATGTGTGTCTACAGACACATATATTTTGTCCTATGTTCTTTGAAAAGTTCCTTTGCAATGATACAAAAACCTCAGCTGGTTCAGACCCTCACAATCTTGGATACATTTAAACATTATACTTCCATCTCTTTCTGATACACAAAGTCAGCACCTCCTACAATATAACCCCACTGAAATGAACTCTACCTTTTAAGCTGCATCACTGGTCATTTCTCCTAGGACGTACTATTCTGAAGATTTGTGCTGTTGTGTAGCTAATTCCATGGAGCAGAATCCTTAACAAGCCAAAAGCTGTTCCATTGCTAAACGAATTCCTCACCTTTTATTGAGTGCAAAGCTTCAGTACCATGATGACATGTCTGTCAAGTCCAAAGTCCTGTGTAACATTCGTAACATAGTGGTTTATAGGGTGAGTAGTTGTTTCTCTCTACCAGACAGAAAGCTCCAGAATTACCCTTTGTTGTCTGAATGTGACTGCTTATTCAGTATATTCACAGCTATCCTCCATATATGGAGACCATCACCTCCATCTGCAGTCTGACATCCGATGGTAAAAAAAGAACGTTTTACTTTGAAGGCTTAACACCATGCCCAATCCCCAAGCTACAATACCACACTTCAAATCATCCTCAATCTATCAACTCACCTACCTAAACCCACGAAAATAAATTACTACGAAACACACAATTTCTCTAGGTTATTTCGGCTAAAACTATAACAAACCCCGTCAGGTAGGCTAGTTTTCAGTGATTTCTGAAGCGGCTTCAAAAATAGCGGGCATTCCATTGCATTAGTACCAATGGAATGCGCACGCAACTCGGTCATCTAGCAGACGATACAAGATTTTGGGTGGCGCACATTGCTGGAACAATGACCTGCGAGACTTATGAGTTAACATTTATACTAAATGTATTACAGAGTGGATTTTAAGTTATGTACGCTATGGACATTACTTGTGCTTCAGGTTTTGTTGGTGATATACTATTTGCTTATGGCTCCTTCGTCCTACACGTTAGACTATTCTACTTCGACACCAAATGAACACGAATTTTCCTTCTCCAGCAGTTCTAAATCGTATCCAATCAAATTTGTTGCCTCAAACGGCATTAAGGCTGTGCCACACCATAAAGAATGGCAAGGATATCTCACAGAAGAAGATCACACGGTTTTACCAGATATCGTAGCAAGTAGTTACTTTATTAAACTGAACAACGAAACAGAGTGTTTTGAACGAGGAACAGATATAGGTTATACAAAGAGACGGCATGTAAGTATAATCAGTCATTTGATTCCACGTACTTTTTTTTCCCCCTCGCTTCCACTGGGTTGCAGAGTTCCGTTTAGGTTATGTTCGACAGGTTAGGTATGAATGGCGATTATAATAACTTAACCATAACCCTTCTTTGGATACAGATTTCCTGCAAAATTTCAACAAAATGGGCCGCTTCCCCCCTCCCCTTCCCACCAGTTACCAACCCAGTCAGCTGACCCAGGAGGAAATGCTTCTAACTTGTATTCTCAAGATGTCCCCGTTTAAAATCTCGGAGAGGAAGCCAACCATTCAGACTGGTTTCATGGTATTTTTTACTTCCTAAAGGCAACCTCTGAGATAACACCTTAAAATGGGCCATGACCCATCCCTTTCACAGCCCTTCCCATACATTAATTATCCTACCATTCTATACTACATAATATGAAGTACTAGCACCCATTATTAAACAAAACATATAAATATAGTTTTACTGACTTGTTGAAAATAACACTTGTTTTCTGTGACATAAGATGTAAGGGGTTCAAATAATCACAGAACGTTGTATTGTTGCAGGCACATCACATGGACCACATGAGATGTGAATGTAAAAAAGGCTGGCATGGGAAAGACTGTGGTCAACCTGAAGTAATATGGAGGGCATTCATAGCGTCCCGTCAAAAAATTTCCCCCAGGAGACGGAGAAAGCCTCGAAGAATTATTCATGGTTTTCCAATTACAGGTCTAGAAACAACACTAGCTGAAATTAAACTCCATGAATTGTCCTATGTTGTTGACTTTTTTATTGTAGGAGAGTCAAACCGTACAGCAACAGGGCATCTTAAACCATTTTACTTCAGGCAGAAACTTCACGAAAGGGCATTTATCACTGAAGACATACGAAAGAAACTTCTTTACATTCCACTGAGTGATTCTCTGTACAGTAGCAGTAAAGAACAAAATCACACTAGCACCTACAGTAAGGGTTTGAGACAGCACTTATGGCAAAAGGGGCAAGCCACATTAAGAAATCTGCGATCTGATGACCTATATGTAGACTCCGCTGATGCATATCAAATTCCTAATCCAAAAGCACTACTATTCTTCAAACTATATGATGGCTGGCCACTGCCAGTTGCATTCCGACTGCGATGGTCTGCGTATGGTTTCTTCTGGCAGCATCCAAAGAGGACCGTCATAACACCAGGTGCTTATACAGTAGGAATTATGGAAGATACATTCCATAATAATCCATCACGAATTCCAGGTTATCTCATTCCAGGAGTGGAGGAGCCAGAAGGAAGATCAGTGTATGAACTTGTTGTGGGTGACTTGAATCATTATGGTGGTTGGTACTGTAGTTGGTGTCTTGAACCAAAAGATATTGTTACCATGCTGCAATGGACACCCCATGATAATAGTCCAATAGATTGGGAAAGAGTGAATGGCAAGAAGATCGATGTAGCTTACATAGAAGATCTTGTTGGAACAGGGTTATGGCTTGATGGTGTGACAGCTCTTATTATGAAATCCCAGCACAGGGACTTATACTTTGCCCCTGAATATGTTACAAACAATACCTGGAAATATGACTATCTGCACACAAACTTCTACAGCAAACTTGACTATTATAATTAATGATGATTGCCATAGTAAGGGTTCAGTCAGTTTTACTACTTGTAACATATGAATTCATGATATGAAATAGATGCAAGTAATTGACATTTACAGTGTCATTTGTGTTTCTAACCAATTTTATTCAAAACATAATACTCTGATTCACAGCTACAATATGATGGGGTGAAAAATGATGCGGGTGCTTCCAAATAATTTCAGCAACTGAACTTTACTGGGTACTTATCATGTATCTGATAAATATCATGATCAGAAATCTGTTCAGCTTGTTCAAATGTCCAATACAATCCATTCTAGAAATTTTGTATGTTCTTCCACAAGAGGTGATTCTTCAACAGTTTGAAAGGAAGCTACATAATGACTTCATACTTTCAAAGCAAGAAAATTATGTGTTTTAAATGCTTATTATATTGGATCCAGAAACATCAACACTGGTGGTCTATCTACCACAGGTCATCTCACAGAAAAAGTTTCCTCATTCAGACTGCTTTATTTTGTGTTAGGATGTTTTGTAATCTCCACTGGATGAAGCACCACAGGGCTGTCATACCTAATCATTCATTGCATGAAAGTAGTAACTAATGGGGAAATCACATGTCAATGCAGCATGTATACAGTAGCAAATGTGTGAGAATGAAGTTTGCCTTTGTACTGTTGAGTGAAACTACCATTAAATATTGCTTCAGGGATAATGTAGCCAATATAATGTCTTGTTATAGGCTGGATGCAGGGATGAGATTTTAATATTCTGCAAAACATCCAGACCTATTCTGAGACCTCTATTCAGTTGGTACCAGGAAGATCAACTGATTCTTAAGTCAAGGAATATAAAGTGGGTGTTCCATGGTCTACAGTTTTCTGCTCCTAGAAGTGAAATTTATATATAAACCTAGGAAATATCATGCAGGCAGTCAGTTATGCTACATATACTATGGAGAAAATGGTCCACATTTTCCATAATTATAAAGGTGCTGAGGATTCAAAATTTTTTGGTGACTGTGCTGTTGTGGACTTCCTCAATACCAAAAGCGTGATCACAGACACAATATTTAGTTAAATTAAAAGACCTCTGCCATGATATGAGAGGATGGGGCTATATAGAGCAGATTCTTTCTCGTGCTGACAGTCACTCAATAAAAAAATTTCCCCATCTTTTATGGAACCTGAAGTTTCATTACCATGACAACTCAAATCTTTTGGGATATTAACACTGTGTCACTGGTAAAAAGCAGTCTGAGATGGCTTGACCCTTTGAAACATAATGAACTATGTACCCAATGATACAGCAGAACACCCCAGAAGACTTGAATCTTCACTGTCAGAACCTTGGAGTTTGTGTTCATTACCATTCTCACAAGATCTCACCACTTAACTCTATTTAATGCAGCCTCACACACAACTTCTGAAAGATCCATTTTAATATCATACTCCTGCCTATGCTATGTCTCCAAAATGGTCTTTTCCCTTCAGGTTTTCAGAGTGAAGTTTGATATCCATTTCTCATCTCCTCCATGTGTGCTGCATGACATGCATCACCAAAGTTTGCCACACTTGGAGATGGCACAGTACATTAACAATTCTACACCCAAAGCTACAGCAATACAATAGATTGTATGTAATAAAGAAAGAAACTCCTCTACAACAGCTGATCTGAGAGTAAGACTATTACTGCATACTACTGTAATACCAGCAATATTAGTTTGTACCTTCAGCTCATGCATCACAGTTTCCCAGTGACTGAATGAAAAATCCTTGAATTTAATGGAATACATCCTGTTGTGTACTGCTGAATCAAGGAAAAATGCTAAGTTTTCAGTCAAACACAACATAAACTTTTTCATTCAGAGATACAGGCTACAAGGTTTGGATTGAGTGATTAATTAATTAATTACTTCATAACCAGGTCTTGTACAAGATAAACAGATGTATTTGAGTTGGCATGTCATTACTTAATTTTTGCTGTTTTTTTTGTACAAGGCCTGATGATGGATTAATTAATTAATCTGAAACATGTAGCCTGTATCTCCGAATGAAAAAAATATATGTTGTGTTTGACTGAAAACTTAGCATATTTCCTCAAATGATCCTTGCTTTCTGGCACTGATTGAAACTGCTCTTTTGAAGTAAGTGTGTTAAATATTAATGCCACATTCATATAAGTGATAGTATTTAGCCATAACTGCACTAAACAGGACATAATGTAATCATAAGATAACTGAGTGAAGCAAAATTCAAAATGAAATGGAAATAATGATAATGTTTGTTATATATTAACTCTGCTAATTACATATAAAACACAAAAGTGTGGTGCTGTCTGTGTATTTAAATGTTCAATGACATTTGATTACTTTTCACTATATTACAGTGAATATCACACTGTGGTCTTCTGGGTTATGATACTGCGGACTTTCAAAGATGGTTATGTTACATCAGAACCTAGCAGGGAATTGCTGGCAACCACCCACAAAACTGTGTAGTGTCATAGCCCATAATATGTTTTACAATGCTGGAAGTGGTAGACATTACAGTTTTATTACTTTCTGCTATGTTACAAGGAGCAAAAGATTAACATCAGGCAGATGATGTTAAAAGTGCCAAATGTCCCTTATATTCTATAGCTGTTGTGTGTATACAGACACATTTAATGTTTTAAAATATTTTAAAGATCTGTTTTTAATGTAAATTTTTCATTTACATGCTTATAATTTTAATGTTACAGTGCAGGCCTATAACTGCTTGAAAGTTTGTGAGCTCTTGCATACATATCTGAAACCTTTTGTATCAATGCCTTGGGAATAATAATTGCCCTTAGATAATGTTTTTAAACAGTGTTTCTTATATGTATTATTCCAGTCCTGAAATGCTTTGTGCTATTGGTACAAAGCAGATATAAGTACCAAGAAGTAATTTCAGTAATAATACAGGCTTCAAGTTAGACAACCAACTTATTTTTCAGGGAACTTTATACATATGTATGTACAGACAATCCTACAGGATTCTGACAATGGTGCATCGCTGACATCGGACTTTGTCTCTTGTTCTGTGTTAAAAATGAACACATGTTTCAGGGACAGGGCTGATTCCCAAAATAGTGTTTTTATTATTAAACTATGATGATTGACAAAACACACTAAGTAAATGATACCACATTTAGGTATATGTTATGCAGGAATATGTATGACAGAAGTGCTTAAAATTTAGTCTGTATAGCTCAACACTTGCCACAGTGTGCATATTTGATGAAACAGTGATTTTAGTGTCCCTCAAGGACTATAATGTATAGTAGTGGAGCAATGGATGCTTTATCAGTGGATCTCGTAGCTAGAGATCAAAACTCAAATTTTCCAGTTGACTTTGCAATGGACATTTCATTTGAAGTCTAAAACTGTTCAGAGTTAATTTCCTTTTTTTATCTCATTTCAGACACTGGTACATACATATGCTTAATGTTCGTTCCATGCATTTTTATATTATGATAAAATGATTTTGGTGGTTAAGGCTATTTGTGGTTATCATCAAGCTGTCCTGTAACACAGTGCTTGCTGAGCAGGATTTTAAAAACATACAATTTACAACACACGCTCCTGAACATGTAGGTGCCACAACAAATTATCTAGGCACCATGGTTACTTGGTGTTCAAGATATGTAAAGCCTTGTGTTAATGTACCATATTTATCTGAATGTAGGGTGAAAAAATTTTCCTAATTCATCGTCTTAAACATGAGGGGTCATCTTATAATCACACACAAAGCTAAGCACATGCTATACAATATATGCCTGAAAACTGAAGATGGTACAGGGGAAATCATCTCATATTCAGGTAAATAAGGTATCAGGCAAGAATGTACAAACAAAAGAAATGTATTAAATGCCAGTACAGAGGCTGGTCCTGAATAAAATGCAGAAATATTTTGTCACCACACTGCAGGACAAAACTTTGAAAATGTGGCAAAATTTAAATAGCTACCAATAATAGGAACAAATCAAAATCACATTTTTTAGGGAATTCCAAACAGATCTTCTGCCACTAAGTTGCATGCTATCAGAATACAGACTACTCTGTACCAAACTCTAACTGTATGTGTTGTTTCATAAAAGTATGAACTTTGCCCTCACTGTAAGATTGGATCTTCTAGACAAAGTTACGGGAAAAATATATGGGCCCAAGACAGACAGAGTAACAGGAGGAGGGAACCACATAATAAGCAAATGTAACTAATACTCTTTGCCACATACCACTTGAGGTGATCAAATCACAAGATGAGGAGATGGACAAGTGATATAATATGAATAAGGCGAAAAAATTAGTTGGAAAACCTGAAAGGATCCCACCTCTTGGAAGACCTACACATAAATAGAAAGATAACATTAAAAATGGGCTTTATAAAAAAATGTGAATGTGTGAATTGTATTCAGTTATCTAAAGATAAGGTTCAATGCAGACTCATAAAACTCTATTAAGGAACCTTCAGATTCTCTTGCATGAACAGAATTTCCTGATGGGCTCAGTTACTATCAGATGTTCCATGAAATTTAGTTGGCAGTACTATAAAAATACTAATATTTCTGTCCATGCTCTATGGATCAGTATGAAGAGTTTCCAGGGTACAATGTGCAAAACACAGTTTTACAGAATCAGAGTACTGAGATGGCACTTACCAATTATGCTGCAATAATGCAATGGATGTAGCTAAGTATGGCAACATGAAGTAGAGTGAAAACTGGTGAGCTTTCCACAAGTCACCGCCCAATTCAATCATATTAAACACAATGATGGATACAGCAATTATGACTGCCTGACCAACTTCCAATCCATTCACTCCTGCTAATATATTGATTGCATTGGTGCAAAACACTGCCAGCATGCCCATGTATAAATAATAAAGAATTCCTAAGGACCAAAATAAAAAAAGCTGATTAATGGCTTATGATACTGAAATATAAAACATGCTGTTTATATCTAAACAGGTAAAATGTTTATTGATTTGTTGATTGCCACCTTGGGTTGGTGGCATAAATGTTCAATGCCACTTGAATGGATACATTTATAAGTCACCTAAAACATCACGAAAAGCAATGATGTGTCAGCAAGACAAGGGCTTCAATACTGACTAGACTTAGTTCCCAGCAATTTATACATATCTGGTTGACAGAAAGAGTTTGGAGTTCTGAATATGATGAGCAGAACAGGCATCATGTCTACAGTTTCCTGTCAACAGTTTCAAAAACCTGTGTGTGACAGATTTAGGGAGCTCATGTGACAGTTGAAAATGTGTGGACACATGCAGGAATAACAGGCACCCAATCTCAAGCAAGACTGTGTACAAGGCATGCAATAAAATTATATTTTAAAATATTCTGCATGATCCTTGTTCTTTTAGGGCAGGGGTATCCTACCTTTTTTTCTTTTTGTCAGAGGACCACAACCATTACTGCAAGCTGGCACTTGAGCCACACAAGTAAAAATCACAATAACTGGTATACCCTAACCTCCTAATTTATTGTTTAACTTTTTATAGTATAAGCATGATTTACAAATGTGGCAGCAAGCCATGTAAAATAACTTGGCACACCACATGCAGCTGGCATATTGAACACCCCTGGTTTAGGAAACAAAAGCAATGCAGTGAGGTTATTTTCAAAGAAGGTGGAATGCAAATCATTTAAATCATTCAAAAAGTAAATATGAGCATAAGCTAGCTACACTCCTGCTCTGAGCTTTTAAGCTTTCTAAAGTGCCTCTCTTTTTTAACAGGGCACATTATACACAAGTTTGATATGACCCACTTCATTATATTAGTTTTGAAGACTGATGGAGGGCTACAGTACTGCCTACTAAAGTCAACTGTCCATGCTTCTTTTAGTTGTGTTTACATCTCTGCAGGTTGGAGATACCCAAAATATGCCACAATGACACATAACAGATAATATGCTGGACAGGAAATGGTAGTGCATTAAAACTATGAATATGTAATGGGAAGTCACACAGTGGAACAATCGAATGGCAATGAAAGGCTTACCCAAACTAACGGAAAGTCCAAACCATGGTCTAAAAGGTTTAGGAACTATAATGGTAGTTGAATTGAAATTAACATAATACACCATTAGGAGTGGCAGAGATGCTATAGTAGGCAGCAATAGCTTGTGCCTCCATCTGAGATCCAGAACATCATCTGCAAAACCCAGGAGAAGCATACAGCAGATAGACAGCAAAGCTGATAACAGCTCAACAAACTGAAATATACAGAAACACAATTACTGAAATGCAAAATTACAGCATACACTAAGGCACAAAATGTAATTATAATTTGAATGTGCTAAATTTATTCTATTCATACCTCAATATTTAGGACTCACTGGAAAGACTGGTATATTCAAGACAAGTCATGCCCTGTACCAACATACATGAGGGCAAGAAACTAGCACGCAAAAAAACCGAAAAACACAAAGACACAATTATGGAACTTCATTAAAGGGGCACTCCTATTTGCTGCCAAGTATCTTAACAATCCAATATACGTACTCCATGACTATTAACATTATGACTGGCATTCTGTTAAGATGGTAGGATGTTAATGCTACGCAATCACCTGCAGAAGGATATAAATACATGTATGCACGTAGTTCAATGAAAGTAAGAACAACATACAAATATACTCCTGGTACAGTGTGACTTTCAGTTTACAAGACCTACTTATTGTTAATAACCTTTGTACTAAAAATGATCCTGAAATATACATAAAGTGGAAGGCAATAGGCCTTAACCCTTTTGCCCATATAAATAGAATGGACATATTAGGTAATGCAGCTTTTTATGTAGGATGAATGGGATTAAATCCATCTCTGATCACCAGTCTCAACACAGCAGATGTCATGACGCTGTTATCATGGTGGCAGCTTAATACATGAATAAGCTTCCACGACTATGATAATATAAGTACTTATCAAACAAACCTCATCATGTGGGAAATCTGCATTCTTCAGTATAGAGTGACTGAATGGAACAGGAATGAAGATGAAAAGTGTTATTAAGAACACACATCCTGTTACTACTCCTAAAGCTTCAGGTCTGAAAGAAATACTTTAGTTAACACATGACAAACATTTAACAACACTGAGGGCAATATCTGAATACACAAGTTATAACTTTACAATATAACAAAAGGATATTGAGCACAATGTCCATGGTAAATGACAATGATATTTTTAATAAGCTGTCAAACAGTGTTGCATTTACACATTTTATCATACAACTATATACGGGCCTCTGCTAGTATGTCGGAAAGCTTCATTCCGCACTTTACACCATAGCGACTACTTATCTTGCATATACTGCATCGGTCTGTGCTTGGCTCGTAATCGTAAACACGATTATAAATCGGTCGCTGGTTAAGAAGCTGTGATAGGTTAGAATAATGATGTTTTCGTAACTAATTACAGCCGTAACCGAAAAAGGATTAAGAGACGGCCCGTCAGCATTGTAAAGTTCCTCCCCCATTAATACTTACATCTTTTCTTTTCTGCTTTTACTCATATCTATACCAAATAGATTTGCTTTAATGAACATGTCTCTAAATCGTGGTATAATTCTTACTGCAACTACATATGCCACTACCGACACTATGACATTCACAATAATAGGAAACCACATTTTGATGACTAGGGCTACACTTTAGGGCAACGTATACGTACACACACTACAAAGTCAACAATTACAAAAATAATTCACATGCCTGCACACACTCTCCCCACGTCATACCCACACCACGTATCATTTCGAACGAGGGACTGGCACAACATCACGACAGGTATGCCAACAAAACATTGCATTACCTACAAATAGGACTATTATGTCGGTTGATGCTCCAGACATTTACGATGCATGGACAATAGTACATAAGATCCCTAATGGTATGTCGCAAATCTACGTATTGTAGCACTAATAATTTTTGTGGCTGCTAAATGTGGGTTGCCATCCCTGATGACACACACTTTGGATTTACCGAACGCGGCAAACGTGTTGTATAATTTAGATACTCGAGAAGCCAAAACAGAGTATTCCGATTACAAGAAGATTGCGTTACTTTAATTTTTTGTTGTGGAAACAATGAACGTTGTTTCAACTGTTTCCTTTTTTTTACGCGGCAGTTTTGTGTGCAATTTTTGTCAATTTGTTTACTCGCCGAGTTTCGGAGTATGGCAGCAGAGTATCAACACAAAGAGAATAACATAACCTTATCCTATACTGAAATATTTATGAAGTTGGATGTATATGCACGCACAGATGTTGAAATATACAAAGGGAAAGATGTTCTTGGATTTTAGACGACAGTATAATTCGCTTTCAAATGCCTTTCGGCCTCACTGAAAATGAGATCGTACTTATTTCTAAGTTTTGTTGTAGGAATCATATCATTTATATCAATTCGGATTATCTTTTATGTGACCCAAGGTGCGGTCAATTTAAAGGCCACTTTTGCATGCAACAGCTAGAATTATACATTAAGATAAAACATGAAGTATTTAGTTTTCTTGCGTGATGCCAGCATTGCTTTTTCTCAGATGCAGTATAGCTCTTCTCAGTAGGTAGGTGAATAGGCCTACCCATATCAGTACCTAGCACTCATCACCTGAGCTTCCTTAAGTCAGCCTTCCCACTGATGGGCCGTAGGTCGAAAGAGGTTTGACATTTGTATGGGACTGGTTGTAAAATAAAAATAAACATTACAGGCATGAATTTGTTCTTCGTTTAGATGCTGCAGTTAAGAAAAAGGAACTCCTACTTTTAATTGGTATTGTGTCTTCCCAAAATAACTCTGAGGCACGACAAAGCATTCGGGACACATGGCTTAATCTGACAGCTCAACAGGAAGTAAAGTATTTTTTTCTTGTTGGTAAAGATATTTGTAATGTGCCACCTGAAGACAGAATATATAAAGAAGCCTGTATAGAATGGATTATAGGTGGGTAGCTGTCATGTTTCCTACAGTTGTTTTCCAAATTATTGTAATTTATCCAGTAACCCTTTAGAGCGGAGTGGTTACTGTATCTACCACTGGCTCTACCATCAGTACGTTCTGTGTGTTTCATGCATGCATTATCATGTTTCATGTAATTCTTGGAATAGGTATCAATTATTGCCTTGATCATCATCAACCAATTAGTGCATGTAGTGGTCACATGGTGTTTCTATGAGGTATAAACTGAAACTAATAAGTATTATTTACATGAATTTCAGGCTTTAACATGTTAAACAAAGTGATAACACAGTAAAGTGAAGCATGATTAGAATGAAGCAAGTGATAATTTTATAGCTGAATGGATATTTTAAGTAATATTATTCATTCAGTAGTTTAATGTAGTAGTTCTAACCTGAGACCCTAGGGTGTGCACAAGGCCTCGTATTGGAATATGCGACATGTCTTATACACTGATACACTGTCAATATACATATTAAAAGGATGTTTTGCAAGCATCATGCAACTTCATTTTGCATGGAATATATTAAGTTTGTGCAAAATGAGAAAACTCTTGAATTTTTAGGTGTGCTCATAAAATTGTGAAAAGCAAGTAAAGCTTTGTCATGTCTGTCTGTCCTTCTGTCCATCCATCTGCATGGAACAGCTTTGCTCACACTGGATGGTTTTTCAAGAAATCTGATATATGAGTATTATTTTAAAATCTGTCAAGAAAATTCAAGTTTGATTACAATATGACAAGACCTCTGTACATTTATGATAATATGTCACTCATTTCTCCTTAGAATGAGAAATGTTTCAGACAAACGTTTAAGAGAAAGTCAAAACACACATTTTATGTTCAATAACTTTTTTTCTGAAAATTATGCCACATATGAGATAATATGGAAAAATATGGTACAACCATACAGGCCACAGATGGCAATATAATATAGTTAATGCCCTTTGCATGGTGGGTAACTAAGGCTCCAGACACACTGAGAATATGTGGTACTTATTGCTATTTGTCGGCAAGATTGGCTTTGCAACGTACAATTTCCATAATTCATAGTATTGGATAAAAATTTTGTCAAAATTGATCTTGGGGAGTATGTTGACTGAAAACATTTCAAAACTCATACTTCAATAACTTGCTTTTCTACGTCTACTGCAAAGTGGTCCCCTTTTAGTTTGTGTCCAGGTGTATTGTATCACATGCAACTGCTTATTTGCTATGTTCTTGTCATAGCTTTATTTGTATCATCTTATATTTATGGTAGACAGGTGGCATGGTTAGTCAAATTTGGTCATGGCTTTGTGTATTGTATATCTAATCATGTTAAGTGCTTTGTATATTGAGTGTAATTTAATAGCATTTTTCTTCCTTTTGCCAGATATCAATGAATCTTCAGAATTATGTACAGGAAAATATCACTCTGTAAAATCAAGCAGTTTTCAGAAAACGGAAATGTATGTTGGATTCACATTCTTAGTTCATCATCCGATAGTTACACATGGGCTGAACATACGGAGAGATTTTGTAACCACAAGTGACAGTCTTGTGAGAGTGAGTTTGCTGAACTCTGTCAGTAGAGAGAAGGTAGTTTCAGCAACTTTCTCAAATAATGAGAATATTTCTGGTTCAGATATACTAGAGAAGACTGTTGATCCATATGTACTGCCTAAAGGTTTTGAGGGGCAGATTATTGTGGAAATAAAGGGTAACAAATCAGGACAGTCTAATCTGAAGCAGCCAGATTGCTGGCTACAGTGGAATAATGCAAGTGGATTAATTACATTTCTTCAACTCATCAGAAATGTAAATGAGAAGCCAGTACCATTCCAGCACACGTCCTGCACGTATGCTAGTTTCACATTCACTATTCATGGTAATTTACTTGGATACTGTATTTGTCCAAATATAGGATTATACTGCATGTAAAGTGACCCCCCTGCACAATCTTTTATTTTTAAGGAAAATATTTATGTAGATTGTGTTTCATGCTGTGTGTGATTGTAAGGTGACCTTCAATTTTTTAGACGATTAATTGGGAAAAACTGTAGTACATATGTGTAAATACAATGTATTGAAAGAGGCTTTCAGAAAACAAGTTTATCTGTACTATATTATGTTCAACTTGTCATTTCAAATCTTGGGCCGTCTGTTAATCCTTAGTCATTTGTACTTTCTCAGTCTTTTCTTGTGCAGTCCAGGGTGGTACCATGAAACTGGTGTCAGAAATCTCTTACATATCCATTCCAGGTACCTATTCATAATAAATATTCACTGTGCAACAGTGCATAAGTATGCTCAAAAGGGATATTTATTCAATATTTCTGTGCTTTAAAAGAAGGCATCTAGAACACAGAAATGGTCAAATGGTCAAAACTCACTTGTTTCACATCATACTTGCTAGAAGCTATAGAATCCATCCAGCATCCTGTTTAATGGATACCATGGGCTGTTAACAAAGGTGAAGCTGCCAGGGATTCAAACTCATCACTCACTGCAATCCATTGCTGAGGTTTAATGTGTTTCAGAAATAGGAGAGCTGCAATTGCATGTTGCAAGAAGAGCTCATCGCAGAAAATCATGGGAAAATAAAATTAAGTTACTGAAGGATAAACTTATGAAAGAGTCAGAAGAAAAGAAGGATATTCTGTTCCTTGATGTCGTTGATGTTTATAGGAACTTACCACGCAAACTTCTGAATTTCTTTAGATGGTGAGTACGTTTATGTTCATTGTTTAGACAGTTAGGTACTGGAGCCATTAGAAATGTTAACCCTTGTAAGCATGTTCACAGTTATACATACTGCTGCTTTAACATAGAAAATGGCATTTTACCCACAGACTGTATTTGTGTGTCTCATCTGATTGCCACAGAAAATACTGATTATTTATCCTGCTCTGTATAAAGGAAAGTGAGTGTTTACTGTGAGGTAGGAACTTATATTTTTACGATTTCTCATGAATTTCGTTCTGTAAATGATTAAAATTATAGATGTGTTGAGAGAGAGTGGGCTTCATGTAAATGATATGTATGTTGTAGGAAATAGCAGGATTTGTAGATGTATTTGATATATCTAATGGTAATTATGTGATGACACATTGTCTAAAGTCACTTTACTGAGATTATATTTACATTTTGGGCAAAATACAATTATTTACAACCAACCACCAGCAGGAAGTGACGATGAGGGGCTACAGAAATTGTTTAAATTGTTGCTATTTATAATTTGATCACCCTCAGTATTATTTATGGGCCGGCATATCATAGTTGGTGTATTGATTGGCTACAGACTGGACAGTCCGAGGATCGAATCCCAGTGGGGGTGATGTTTTCTGCACCCATCCAGACTGGCCCTGGGGCCTACCCGGCCTCTTGTATAATGAGTACCAGGTCACTTTTCTGGAGGTAATGCGGCTGGGGCATGGTACTGACCAGCCACCCCCATCTAGGACTGAGGTTAAAGAACGAGTAGAGCTATACCTCTACTTCCCATCAAGGCCTTCATGGCTTCTTCTGGGGTGAACTTGACCTTTACCCTTACTATTAGAATTTGGCAAGGAAGCTGCTCATTATGCAGTTTTCTCCAGTCTCATGTCATGATGTCTCAGACATCAATTATTAATTCTTACTGTCTGCATTTCTTAGGTCACACTTGAATCTGGAGTTCTCATACTTACTGAAGACTGATGATGACACCTTCATTAACATTGATGAAGTTCTGAAAACTCTAAAGGCTGCCAGGATGGAGCAGTCACAGAAGACTTTTGTCCTTCCAGAAACCAAACCTTACCTCCATTGGTGGAGTTCATTTCGTGAAGGTTGGCCTGTCCATTCATTTGGAAAGTGGCGAGAGGACAACTACCACTCAATGACATATCCTCCATTTCCTTGTGGTGCAGGTTATGTCCTTAGTCAAGATTTGGTTCAATTCCTAGGAAATAAAGCTTACAATTTCTTGTATCAGGATTTCCAGGGCGAGGATGTTGCTTTAGGCATATGGTTAGCTGGTATTAACCCTCTGAGATACACTGGTGATAAAATTTCTTGTACATGGATTTGTGATGGCACCTGTAACCCAAAAGCCTGTAATAGAGCTGAATTGTCAATAGATGCTATGTATAAAGCATGGGAGGCATATAAAAATTGCAGTAACTTCTGTGGTTGTCATTTCAAATAATTCAGAGGTAAGTATGTGTGTTCTTTGTAGAGATGTGTAATATATGACACAGAGTCAAAACATAAAGTGAATTTAGTAATTACTTTGTATACGACAATCTGTGAGAAATACAATTGTATAATTTCTCAACATAATTGCTGTTCTTTCCAGCACACTTTGTGTAGTGGTTCACAAGCCTTCTGTTACCAACTTTGAAGAGAGTTGTTGGTTGTGATCAAAGCCACATATTTGCTGTGTCCTTAACTTCATTATCAGTAGCAAATCTTCATCCATGTGAGGCTTCTTTTAGTTGTCCAAACATGTGATAATCTGATGGACTATAGGGGAGGGGGAGATGTTCAAATTTCAGGTCCCCCTTTGCTTCAATGGTAGCTGCTCTGGAATGCAGATGCACATTATCGTGGAGCGAAAGAACCCCCTTGAACAGAAAACCTTTGCACTTGTGAATCGGTGGCTTCTGCTATAAATTTTAGATGCTTTAATGGCCTCCGACCACAAAAAGTGGATCACATCTTGCTGTTCAACAATAGTGAAATTTGAAGAAAGTGTCACCATCTTTAAAGAAAATTTGCAAACAATCACAACACTAACTAAACCTGACACTGACTCTTTGTGACAATGCCTAGTGTATAATTATTGAGACAACTGCTGAGTTTGCACTACATCGATGGCAGTGCCCCTACAGGCAAATTTACTTTACTTTTTGACTTGTCTCCATATATTGCATTTGTATACCTGTGTTGTTTATGTGACATACATAATTCAAATATGTAATGGGAAATCTAAATCTTCGATCATCATAACCATTTAACTGATTTTGAGGTATTTCTTATTGAAGGGGCTTGTCGACACTAAAATATTGTGAGGTAAACTTAATTTTTTTGTATACATGTCTGCGAAAACTTTATTCTCATGGATCTCAAGTGAAACTGTAATGGAGTGTAAAAAAGGAGGTGGGGGATATTATACAGTGTGCTTGTTTGTGTGTGTGTGTGTGTGTGTG
>Ga0123357_10003711_pt1 | contig 17633 bp, 12 predicted proteins | sample TergutEmb28metaG_FD_89873 | JGI IMG/M metagenome (GOLD analysis project Ga0123357, IMG submission 89873) | Embiratermes neotenicus P4 segment gut microbial communities from Petit-Saut dam, French Guiana - Emb289 P4 | ecosystem: Host-associated > Arthropoda: Insects > Digestive system > Gut ... | reverse complement strand
GGCACACGTGGTGACAAACACTCGTGTTGTGCAACTCCCAATGCTCGCACAGCGAAGCCACTTGGCGCACTGAGTGGCGACGTTGCCAGCTCTCTATCATAGCGCATCCATTCACGTAGTGCCATCTGTTCGCGGTCTGTGGAAGTAGTCTGGGAACTTTTTGATACACCTACGTACATGGTTTATATTATATTCTTGTTTTTTTTTTTTAATAGCCCATCGGAACTTACTTTCTGGATAACCCTCATAGTTTCATAAGAAAATTTAAAAAAATGGAATGATATTTCAGATTGGAACCAGACCTTGTACCTCTGACTGTACATAAATTATAATACAGAAAGTCAATGTAACTTACTCTCTTTTTCTGGCCATTATTGTAATTTCTTTATCATGTCTGTAATGGACAGGAAAATACAGTGATTCATATTTCGCCCTGCTGTTGGACATCATAATTATTTTTATTTGTATTTTTATTCTGTATGTTGCTTTCCACAGGTGTTCGACAAGGTGACGAAGTGTCAGTCCACTATGACCCCATGATTGCAAAGTTAGTTGTCTGGGGTGAGGATCGGACTGGTGCTCTCATGAAGATGAGGGCACAGCTGGCCAACTACAATGTGAGTGCATACAGGTACATTAGGCTTAATAAACATCTGCTGTTCACAGTGTGGATGAATATCGGGTGTTATTTCCTCCTATATTGTTTCTTTTATTCACTTTATATATTTGTGTGTGATACAAAAGTGCAAGACCACCCATTTGTAGGCACTTTGTTATGGTTTAAAAAATTTTGAATTGTTCATGAACAGATTGTGGGTGTTGACACAAATGTGGACTTTATACTGGATATCTGCCATCACAGCGAGTTCATCTCTGGTAATGTTCACACCAACTTCATAAAGCAGCATCACACAGAACTGCTGATACAGAAGACTCCACCAGATCACATCATCGTCCAGGTGAAAAGTTCTAAGCATTCCTTGCATTCTAGGTGCATTGAAGTATGTCAGATGAAGTATCAGAACGTAGATTATTGTCTTCTAGCATATGAGGCCATGTAGCTTCATGCATGTTTCTGGGCAACATGCTGCCTCCATCCTCCCCAGTATGCGGTGCATCAATTTCAGCAACGGAACTACCTTTCTTGAGTGAGAATATGTTGTGGGCTTTCTCAGTCTTTGCATATCACTTTCAAGATTTGATGTAATTTTGTAAGGGTTAAATTTGAAAATTTATGTCAGAACTATAATTTGAATGCCCTTTCTGAAATGTCACTATATCGCTCATTTGCGACAACAGTGTCACAGCTCAAAATTTGTAATTTTTCAGGAGAAACGTTTAAAGGTTTTGAAGTGCTATAATTTTCTATGATTGCAACAACAACACAGTTGCTGTCCAGCAGTGAGTTTTTCGGACTGCATTATGACACTATACCTGTTAAAAGTGCATCTTCAAATGTTACTTTCTGTACCAGTTACTCAAAAATTCCAAATTTTGAGTTGTGACACTCTTGTTGCAAATGAGTGATATGTGAGAGGCATAGCAATGCAGTGCCCCGTCTTCACCCCTCAACACACACATGCAAGTACACCATGCATGTGCGCTCACACACATGCACATACACCACATGCATGCACACGTGCACACTCACACCCACGCATGCACACATGTACACACATGTTTTACCTGTATTAATGTTCAATACTATATATCAAATGCTGTTGGGCTGTTCTGTTTATTTAAATAGTGTAGTTCTTCTCTCCCCTCACAGGCAGCTATGGCAGTGGTGCTGAATGAACAGCTAGAGGGTCAGAAAGCTGCTGCAGCATCCCAGGATCCTTTCAGTCCATTTGTGTCGGAGTTTGGTATGCGACTCAATCACCTGCTGGTTCGTGATTTCATATTCAGATATGGAAAACAAGGTATACTGTTAAATTATTTACACAGCCTTCCTTACAAAATGGACCTATTATGAGCAGAACTGATCAAGTATACCCTTCATGCCATGCATAAATCCAATAACAAGAACATAAGATTGTCATGTTTGATGACAAGACATAATACTAGCACAACCTAAGTGTGAGCTTTAGAATGACTTTTAGATGCACGCCTATGTGGACACAGCAGTCAACGGCATCCTGACGGGGATGTTAGTTTACAGTGGATTAATAAATTGGTATTAAATGTAAGAAATTAAGTAAATGTGAATGTGCAGTAAATACTGTTTTTATGAATGGGATGAGAGAACAATATATGAACCATACTGTTGACAAGAAGTGAAATGAAAGAAGCTGGAAACTCATGAAATTTTTCCTTTGGCAGAGGTGTTGTAACACCCCTACCAGGAATAGTACCATTGTTTTACAAACTCTTTATGTTACTGTCATGTCTACATACAAAATATGTTACAGTTGTTACGGTGAAGCTGACTTATGAAAAACAAGGACGTTTCTTAGTGAGAATCAACGGTGCAGAGAAGCCACTGGATGTGTCAGGAACTCTGTTGATGACTGACAACAGATTGCATCTTGCATGTCATTTGGATAAGAAAGTGTTCAAATCCCATGTGTTTATCACGCCCAGTGACATACATCTGTTCACAAACGTAAGTTATAATATACTTTAAAGAGAGAATATATAGACAGGTTGATTAAAAAATGTTCACACTTATATGAATATTGATGTAAAACAGCATTTTCTTCCATAACTGTTTTTGATCCTGAAGATGAAGAACTATTGATGGTATGTGACTTACAGGATGGTAGTTACCAGTTTTCCTTGCCTGTACCCAAGTTTATGTCTATGGAGGCAGAGGATGTTGGTGCTACAGGTGGAGATGTAGCTGTGGCACCAATGCCAGGTGTGATGGAAAAGATATGTGTGACTGCTGGTGATATTGTCAAGATGGGAGACCCCCTCTTCATTATTATTGCTATGAAGATGGAGGTATGTTCACTTATTAATATCCTTCAGAACAACAAAGAAATACTGATAGTCAATGATAAATTTGCTGATATGCGAAGGAATTTTTTCATCAGAAATTCTTAGCTGTGGAAATACGACAGATATAGCAATCTCTGAAGCTCGTGCATTATTGCCACTCACATATTATCCATCATTGTTCAAAGTCTTAAAATGAATGCCTGTCACTCACCTCTATCAACGGTCAAACTGTGTGAATGTTGGGAGTACCAGGCCTCTGTGGTTTGGAGTCCATGTCAGGCTTCAGGTCCTCTCTGTTTAGTGTTGTTGTCATTATCTGCTTGTCATTTGGATTGCATAAAATTATGTATGCTGATGCTTCCATCTCTGAAATGAATCTTACCTAATTGATAGACCACACCTTTATTGTGAAGGTTCTAAATACCTGACACTTGCCTTCACCTCCTTTAGATTTCCTTTTAAATGCTGTAATGGGAGTGTTCCATAAATTGGATTTTATTTTTAATACATGTTTAAAGCTAGAAACTCCAAATGAAAACTAGATTGTTAAGAATGCACAAATTTATGTCTACGTAAATTTTGAAAGGAATCCTCTTTATACACATGTATGAAGCTAAATTTGTATTCCTGCACAATTACAGTATTTTGCTGTTTACCTGTTTCCTGTTTTTTGAAATGTTGTAGCCTTGGTACATATCATGTGATGCAGCCTTCATTAAGCTAATTCTTTTGTGGAATGAAAAATAACAACTTGGTGGCCATGTGAACATTTTCTTTAGCATTTAGTTTAGAGCCAAGTATAAAGTGCTGTTTGTAAATCAAGCATTGTAAATATGGTAATGTTGATATTTTATTCAACATATTTAACATAGATTCTTCACATAAATAGTAAATTCTTCACAAAAATGAAATAGAATAGAATAAACAAGATTAATAGTAATAGATCTATGATTAAAAATGTATCCAACACAAAACTAAGGTTTTATGAGTTCTGCTTGGAACTCCTTGTTGATAATGGAGTGCACTACAAGCCCTGATCAAAAAGTATCCAGACTGATACCGTGAAACTACTGAACTTAACGTGACGACAGAATTGTCCCCTTCAAAGTAGGCCCCTTCTGCTTGGAGATACTATTTCAGGGATATTCCATTGCTGGAAGCACCTTGACTGAATGGCTAATACAAGGTGAGGTCTTGCTGATTGAGGACATGCAGGAATATGTCCAAACACATTCAGAAAACTTGCCTCACAGTGTGATGTAAGGTACCAGAGAAATGAACTCAGTCTGAATATTTTTTTTATCAGTTCTCATATTTGAAGCATAGGTTGACATTTGGAATGGGGCAGGATTTCATTCATATAACTTACCCTTTACATCTCCCAGTAAACGTCATTTATGATTTATATTCAACTTATATCAGGCATACTCACATTTGACACTTAGCCACTGCCTATGTAACACATGTGGCAGAAGTCATCCTGGAGTGAATTTTCTTGGTCGTCAGTTTATCTTCCCATAACACTTCTGTAATCTCTTCAACAGTGCTAAATCAGAACTATTGCTTGTTACAGTCTGTGATCCGTGCACCAAGAGATGGCCAGGTGGAGAAAATATATTTCCACGTTGGAGAGAAAGTGTCTAAAGATGTTGTTGTAATCAAGTTTGTAAAAGAAGGTGGTAATGATCAGAATACTGTATAACACAGCCAAGGTTGTAAGGCATTGTTGATTTAATCTCTGAAAGTTAATGTAAGAGTTTCTTGTAAGCAATCAATTCGAAGGCACACTGGATATAATTATCAGTTCAGTTGTTTAACTCATTCATTACACATTACATCCAAACTGTGTACATGAAACTCAGTGTGGAATGTGACTGCCATGAATACAGTTCACACAAATTTTGCTCTCTATTGGGTCTGTGTCCAAAAGCAGTTTCAAAGCTATTAAACTGCTGAGTTTTGCTCCAACATCATATATATTGCAGCCTTTACTATTTTACATAATAGTGTGTATCTAAGTTGAGAGATGGACGTTATAGTTGATTTACTAAATCACACTCCTTCATACTAATGAGGAAGATAAAGGTCTTGCATGTGATAGTTATGCAAAGATTGAAGAAAGCAATAAGAAATTATCCTAATCAAAACCTAAAAGAAGTACTACTTTTAAGAGACTGTAACTGTGACTAAATTCAAGAAATATTGTCTAGATCAAAATTTTCAAACTATAGGCCAAAACAGTTTAAGCAAAAACTGGACTTTTGGAACATTTGAAACGTGTAACTTCAGAGTTTAATAACAAATTTAAGATGACATTCCACTGTGTTATATAACTCAATTATTTAAAACAACTCAGTCAAATAATTTAACAAGTTTGACATCATAGGTATCACATAAATGACTGAGATGTCAGATATCACTCAGGGGAAAACTATTTATGGGGTTGCATAAGTCAGGTACATATTTTGGTCCAAGATTGAGCTTTTTACGGCACTGATATTAAGATTATGGTCTTCTGAATTCTTATGTCACCCATTAGTTAACAGATAGGTACTAACATTTCAGAGTAACTGCCTCCATCTTTGAGGTATAAAACTGGGAGTGACCACTTTTGTACCCTGAATGGTGGAGGCACCAGGTTCTTCCGAAATGTCAATACCTGTATGAAACTATATTGTGTCAGATCTCAGAAGACTGTATGATGTAATTTCAAATTAAATAACATTGTAATCATGTCCATTAGTGCCACAGAGCAGAATGAACTGAACTCCACTTCAACTTCCTCATAAGCCTTACTGGCATGATGATTATTAACTCAGTACAAAGAGAACTTTACCATTAAGGAAATATAATGTCAGGTAAAGACAATTTTAATGAATAAGAATGGCCTATTGAAACATACTGCATAGGGTGTATGGATCAGCTTAAAAAGAGACAGTTTCCTTTGACTATGTTCACTTTATCTCATGTTATAAAAGAGAAGGCTAAGTTAGGACAGGGCACTTGTCTGTGAGAGGTTTCAAATGTACTGAACGGAAGAAAACCCAAAATCAAAATACTGTATTTGTGTTCAGAATGATGCTGTTTGAAGCCTGTCATAGAAATAAGGTTCATATTACTTAATCTTTTCTACAGTATTGTGCTAAACATTTTGCTGTCCTCTCTTCACATCTGATATGGATGTGTAGAGTATGATTTGATAATGGACTGCAAAATGTTAAACATGTATTCTGTACTATCTGACTTCCAGTACTATAAAAATGGTGGGAAGACAGACGAGATTAAAGCATTTTTGGAAGTGTGAACATTTATGTTAAAAAAACAAAAATGAAGTTTATATACAAGGGCAACACTTGATTAACTGTTGAGTCCAAATAAGATATTCAATTTTGCTCAATTAATTTTGTGCCTTTTTTCTTATGCATATTGCAAAGATAAAATATTTATTTTTTTACTTTTACACAAGAACAAGATTTTACCACACTATTTTAGAAGAATTTATGTAAATTATATATCAGTGGTAATGATAACTGAAAATAAGGATTTAATGGAATGACATATTATCAAATGTTTATCTTTTTTTTTTAACTTGTATTGGGATGAATTGGAGATTGTGAATGGTTCAATATACAGACTTGGTTCCTTAAACGTCTACATCCATACATATTTTTACTACAAATAACCAGTTCCTCACATTTCATATAGTTCCTGTTAACAAATTAACATGCATTATTACAGTAAGAATCATTCTGCATGTGTTACAGCCAGTACATGCATGATACATATTCATATCTAAGGTACTTAAAAGACATCTGTTGCTTCCTATATAATATGTTTAATACAACTTCAACACGTAAAACCCAAAGCATGGATCAGTTTTGGCTCCTGTTACAAAGTTGAGAAATGCACCTGCTACTTGTAGCTTTTCCATGTTCTGTCTGTGTTTGTCTCTCTGGTTGCACTCTACTTGGCCAAATGTAACAAACCATGAACTGATTAATGGGTTTTCATGACACTTGGTATTGGTGAGTTTTACTAAAATCTGTCAAACATTCTAAGTTTGATCAAAATCAGAAACTTTACATGAATATCTACATTCATATATGGACATATTTATTGGAATGAAAAATGTTCCAAACAGAGTTGTAAAGAAGAATAAAACACATATTTTAGACTCAGTACACACTGGTATGGGGTAGAACATATGTTACACAAACGTTAAGCTGTGAGTCTTGGTGATGCAACAAAACAACTGATGGATTCAGCACCTTTGAAGGTCACTGGAATTTCTTCTATCTGCCAACCACTTTGTCTCTGAACAGTAGGTATTAGGGATACAGAAACCACAGAAAGAGCACCTTGTGACACAGGCAGTATGCAATATCTACACTATGGACTTTCTCAGTTCACAGGCACATCCTATATTCAAAACCAAATTATCATATCACTGCATAAAAATCAAATTGGGAAAAAATAAACAGTAGTGGATTTAAACTACAAAATAGCAAGCCACAGTAAATAATGGAGGTATGTCAAGAAGAGAAAGACTCCCAGTACAGAGTTACTAAGGAGACACGCAGTCACAGTGTGTTTGTCTCAGAACAGTACAAAACTATTTTGCACCACATCTTTTAAAATTGTGAATATAACCACTTTGTATAATGGATATGATTCACTGACACGAACAGACTGAACATATGTATTTAGTAAAGTTTTGTGAGAGAATGTAACATGCAACTGATCTTTTGCCTTTTACACACACCCAGACAGTTTTAAAGTTTGGCACTTATTAAAAACAACTCTTCACATTGAACAAATGCATTTGATATACGATGCTTACTTAATGAAATCCTACATTCTGAGTTTATTGAATATGATACAAAATTTTAAAATTACTTTGATTTTCAACTTAAATGGTGGCCTTAACTGGCCCTTAATGTTGAATACCGTCCCTTTGGTTTTGGAAAGTGCCAGTGTTAAATTTCTTTAAAATCTGTTACTTGTTCTCTCAGTTAACAAAATTTAACATGCTGTGTAAAAAGTGGTAACCATGACTAACTATGCTAGGCCAAGACATACTTGCAACATTCAATTCCAGTACAGGCTGCTAATGTTACATATCATGAAAATCTGTTTATGTGTACACTCATATGAAAATCACAATTAACTTTCAGATTTCATAATATATGGGATTTCTTGATTAATGAAACAGCTTTTAGCTTCTCAAGAAGGTAATTGCTTCACAGTGTTAGGTACTCATTTGTTTGGCCAAAGTCTCACTTGTTCAGTGAAATGGGCACATTTTTCCATACCTTTAAACCTAAACTCACATAAAGTCTGTGTACAGTTCTAAGTTCAAACTGTTTACTTGTTCCTAATATCTGAGGGTCCCTATTGCTGCTTTCCAATTTCACCTTGAATATGTATTTTGTCTTTAACAAAGACAAGTTATACAGCAAAGCTAATGCCGCTTGTTGAGTTGGTAGAGTGCTTTTTCTGACATAAAGGAACTCAAATGATTTTTCTCTGTATTTTAAGTGAAGTGGATGCATGAATTGGGCACCATGAAATGGGGTGTTACAATTTTTGTACAGTTCTTCTCGTTATGGTATATCATATTAAAGTGTCCATTTTAAATGGGCTGTTGTTTATAGTTTTGTGTGATGAGCTTATTGCAGGAAGTGGACAACAACATGACAGCAGGGAATAGCGGAAAGCTGAGAGAGTTGTTATACAGTACAGTTACAGTGTAAATCATGGAACTGGGGCTGGACCTGTCCAGTGCACACGTGCATCTTGCCACCTGCAATCATACGTTATATCTCACCATGAGAAGGCCACTCTTATAATGTGTTGAATATTCATAGCTCATGATTTGCATCAGTTTCTTTAATATCTTAACAGTAATCAGTACAAAAATGTCAATCCCTTGAAGACTTTGTTACATAAAGTGCACCCTGTCTTATCTTGTTGCTATTATTTAAATTGTAGGCCATGCTGTCAGACTGGTATCTTACACAAGTCCATCTTTGGTGCATATTGATGAAAAATACTTTATTGGTCAATGAAAGACTACAAGATCTTAAGTCTACCATCTGTTTATGACAAGACAAAATACTAGCAACCATCTAAGTATGGACTTTAAAACATCACATACATATAATGCAGCTGCTTGGAGACAGCATCCACCCACCCCCATGTCTCAAAGCTGGTGTCAATCACTGGACTGATGGATGAAATTCTTTCTATATAATACAATAGCTACTCACTTTGTATGTATTAATTTCTCAAGAGGAGAAGCTGTACTGAAGTCCTCCCGCTCAGGTTCTTTGCCACCTGCTGCACTGCCACCCAGCACATCTTCACTGTAGCGAGTGTCTACACTAAGCAGACTGTGACCGGCCCCACATGTGTAATAGTGAAGATCAAACCTACACACCAACAAGCATTAGATGATTTTAGTAATTTATGAAAAAACTGCATGTTCCAATATGAAATAAGAACTAACCCATTCATGGTTTTGCACATTTCAGGGCAACAAATATGAGGGCATTATTTTTCACACGTATCTCAACAAATCATATGCTGTAATATAGACACACCAAGAAGATTAATAAAATAAGAATTACATTTTATTGTCTATGAATCATTTCCCATCACTTTCCCACATTTCCCAGTCCATTCCTGTTCTCTCTTTTGTCTTTCAGGACATAAATCTGTAACTCTTCGTGGCCAACCTATTCTTTCATCTCACTCTTAACACCTGGGCGTTTTAATCCTGTACTGCATCAACTTAAAAGCTGGTGTCTAACTTAGGAACATTTCTAGTATTAATTTGCCTTACAAGCTAAATAAAAATGGAAAAATAAAACAGTTCACTTTTTTTTTGTCACCCTCATAATTCTATTACTGTGGAAGCAATAAATGCTGAAACCCTTACACATATTATGTTTGGGGTAGGGTTCCTTCGATTCATACCGTTTTTTCTTAGTCTCAAAGTAGGCTGTTTTGATTTCATTGCCATGTTTAACGTTTTCTATGGTATTCTTCTGTTTTTCCCATTTGCATGAGATGGCCAATTAATTGTAAACAAGTTGTAAGATTACTAAGAACATGAAATATGTGTATAATTCTCTCTTCCTGTATTAAAGGACAACATACCATTGTATGCCACCAGACAAATATGCCAGTGCGACATACAATAATGTATCACAAGAAAATGCTTGCTGTCTTCAGACATTACTCTTCATTTATTTTCTTGCTGCCTTGTATGTTTCTTTTTGTTTGTTTCTTCCATCATGCTTCTCAACCATTTTCCCACTCTCCTGCAGTAAACCTTACAAATCAAACAACACCATTATGCCCTGTATACAGAGGAATCTCAACTATTTAAATTTTTCACCCTTATGTGGAATTTTGAATTCATTTATTGCACATGGCAATTCTCATGAGAAACCCTTGTAGTGTAAGTTTAACAAGCGGTTTTACTGAATAAAATGAGTACCAAAGTAGAGGCAGTCCTTAATTAGGGTTACCCTGAACAACAAAGTTTCTCTTTAAAACTGGCTAATTTTAGTGAGCAAAGTTTGAATTAATATTGCCCAGACTTGTATTAACTTTTTCTCAGATATTTTAGTTAATTCTTTTTTAATTATTACAATGGGAAAAATGCTTTGTTCTGCATTTTTCTGCTCTACATTGCAATTTTCAGAACTGTAGCCAGAACATTAACCCAGGACTTACTGTACCTGTAGGTATAGAGCATGTTTAAAATGCAGTATACCTAATTTTCTAATTTTGTTTTCTCTTGCATCATAGTAAACGTTTTTGTAGACATGAAGGTGGTCAGTCTGAGTGACTAATTTGAAGGTGGGAGTCAAGTTACCTTCTTTTACAAAAGTGTAGCAACTTGGTCAGCAGCAGCTTCAAGATGTTGCCAGTCCATAATTAGCTGCTTGAATTTTTCCTTAAATGACAATTCATGGCCTTGGAACTAAATTGAAGTATCAAAGCTGATAAAACCACATGGAAAAAGTCAAGTCAGACTTCTTTCTCCCTCTCTGTTTGCACTAGACAGGTCGGTTATTAGTACACAATAGGTTTCAATACAGCAGATGAGGAAATTAGCTACGCTGTTGCATCTATCTAGAATTCTGTACGAGGTTCATTCTATGTTCAGCACCAGTCTGTAAAGTGTGTGTTTATGTATATATATATTCTGGCCTCAGATGTTCTCATTTTATGTCCAACTTCCCACAATTGCATTTCAGAAGACAGTACTTGGAAAACGTTTCCATCTGCTCCCTGACCCAGCTTTTCCCAACTCATTGTCACAACTTCTTCACATTAACACTCACCAACCAGTAAAGCATCTAGATACCTGCGCTCAGCATGGTAATTGCGAAGCAGCTCCCGATTGGTGTTAAACAACACCCCATAGTTTCCAGCACATGAGGACACCCACACAGGCAATGAAGGTGTCTTGAGTCTTGAGCCTGGTTGTCTGGACTCTGCCACTTTTCCATCAGCACATTCATCCCAAACCAGAAATCCCACCTCACTCCGATTCAGTATACCAAATTGTGGCATAGCCTGTTTATCAGAAATAGATGGCATATTTACAGTGTGTAAAGCTGATTTATTATCACCCACTGATGTGGTCACCAATGTGGTCTGACCTATGACCTAGCTTCTTTATTGTTGTCTAAATTTCTTGCTACTCTTTTACCTCTTCCCACATTCTCCCAACTCTCTTTCATGTCTCTTCTTACTTAAACTTTCCCCTTTGTTCTTGCATTGGCATCATCTTCTTAGAAGAATGAAAATGAACAGTACTTAATGTATGCAGAATGGTTATACTAAAGTAAATGTGAACTTTTCATTAAAATCCCCTCTATAAGGTACACCTTTAACTTACTTCAAACTTTCATGACTTTCCAAACTGTATAATTTCTGCTACTCAGAAGCAATTGATTAATCAACCTTTGAGGCTGGGCAGACTCATCCTGGATGACACCATGCATGTATATGTTCGTGTGCAAGAATGTGTGCGCACAGCTATCAGTTACACCGAAAAAATGTAGAGATTAAAATTATCAGTCTTATAAAAATTTCAAACCTAGATAGATTATTTTCAAGTTTTACTTCAATATATCTAGCATACTATAATAAAACTTAGGGTCCGCATACAAATGTGATCAAAGTAGCAACACTAATAAACTCTTAACCCTTTAAACGCTGAATTAAATCCCATCTGCCCTTTGCTAGCATTATTCGGAGCTCACCATATTCTCCACGTTAGCAGGTAAAGGGTTAATCTTTAAACGTACCTTTCTTAGCTTAGGTCATAGATTTTTATTTCTCTCTTATTAAATGTCTAAAAACTACACTTGAATTTGAGAATACTAAACCTACTAAGTTCTGGGCTTTACATGGCATATCATAATACCACAATACAGCAAACAGTCAATTCATTGCTGAGGTTTTGGTCCTGGTAACTCACATAATGGTCTTCATCCCCCACATATACCACGCCATTGTGCAGATATGGAGTGGCATGACCAGTCAGCAAAAGTGTAACAATACAGTGTGAGCCCTCTTCACTTCCTGTCATCAAAAATGCTTTCTCATCATCCATGTCTGTCTTCACTCTGCATCAACAAAACTTCAGTCAGAACTAATAAATAATGTTGATGTTCACATGCATATTAATTAGGTAAGGTAGCAAATTGTGTTTACCAGAACAAATATGCACAGAATATTAAGAAAAAAATCTTGAATATTTTTTATAACAATGAAGGAAAGGACAGTAGTCAATCACAATGGATTGCAGTTATGAATAAGGAAATGTTAAGGTGAATTTCGTGTTTGGTTCAGTCTAAATTAACAGCTTTATAACAAACTCTCACTACTTGCTTACATGCATGAAAAACTTCATTCTGACTTAACAAAAGCTTTAAATCTAATAGCAGTAACACTTACTTAAATATTACTGCAGCTAACTAAGATTTATATGCCATGGCATACCTATGATTTTATTTGTGGAGTGAGAATTGGGAAGATTTTATGTAAGCGGTAAACCATCTGCCATATAATTTAAATTCACCATATCAGAGAAATTAATATCTGCTCCTGTTTAGGCCTAAAGTATATTTTCCTTACATAAACTGTGAAACTTCTACTGCTGGTACTTCAGCAACATTTTACAGCAGTCAATTATTGGCCCAACTTCAACCATGAAATGGACAGGCTGCTCCTTAATGCTTTTGGACAAATCTTCTCATATTTATGGACCATGGTAAAAGAGTGCCCCAGTGTTTCAAATTCTTCCAGGAACCGTGCATCACTGTCAGTCCACTAACCCTTGTTCATTATTTCTGGACCATATCAACATATCAGACATAAAAAAATTATACTTATGCTAAGTTATGAAAATTGAGATGATGTTTTCATTGAAATAAAATTTTAATATAATTTTTAATAATTTCCTGAACACATTTCTCAGAATTTTCTGTTCAAGTTTTCCCATTAAAAATCACATTATTCTTATAATAAAAAACCATGGTTAACTAGAGATATTAGAATCTCACGTGCTAATAAAAGGAAACTTTACCCAACCTACACAAATAATAATGATCCTTATTTCAAAGAATACTACAAGAAATATTGTCGAATCTTGTCTGTTGTCAATATGTTGGCAAAAAAAATTTCTGTCGAATTCTAACAACAGGTCTGAAACTACCTGGAACATCGTTAAAACTATTACTAATAATAAAAATATTAACAATAATATATCAACAATGAATATATAAATTATCTAGTAATCCTCTAGGTATAGCAAATGCTTTTAACACCTATCTCTCATCTGTTGCTGAAAATTTACTTATTAAAAATTTCTCTGGAAAGAACACTATTAATATTAATGATTCAATATCTTATTTATGCCAGAATTTTAGACAGTCTTTTTCAACTGTACAACTCGGAAATACTACTACGTATGAAATCCAGAAAATAATTCATTCCTTGAAGTGTAGAAACTCTTGTGGTTATGATGAGATATCATAAAGAATTCTAAAGGTCAGAAGGTCAGTACTACTTACATTTTATCTTCTCTAACACATATATTTAATAAAATTCTATCAACATGAACATTTCCTGATTGATTGAAATATTCCAAAGTGAAGCCCTTATGAGATAAAATGGAAGTTTCTAACTACAGGCCTATTTCACTTCTTACAACATTTTCAAAAGTTATTGAAAAAATCATTCATAAAAGACTGTATTGCCACTTAAATAATAATAATAATAATAATAATAATAATAATATACTGGTCAATGAACAATTTGGCTTCAGAGAAAAATTATCTGTAGAAATAGCAACTTTTACACTTCTAAATAAAGTACTGTCATCCCTAGACAGGAAAAATTTTGTTGGAGGATTATTCTGTAACTTGCAAAAAGCATTTCATTGTGTTAATCATGATATACTCTTGGCCAGAATAGAGTTTTATGAGATCATTTGCATAGTAAACAAACTGATGATATCATTTGATGTGTGGTTGACCGTGCATCATAGTTCAATGTGGAATAAGAAACCAACTAGATGTCACTTAGTATTATACTTATTTCTCCTTTATAAGTTGCTCAACATGTTTTGGGCCACCTTGTGCCCATCCTCAGGAGCTGAGTGGTATTTTTGCCGCATGTGGTGTAGTGCCATGGCTGTTTAGGCAGTCAGATCCGGTTGGCTGGTTGTGTGTCCACTGGGAAGTATGTAGCACAACGTGGTCCAAAACATGTTGAGCAACTTATAAAGGAGAAATAAATATAATACTAAGTGACATCTAGTTGGTTTCTTATTCCACATTGATGATATCATATTTAGAAAATAGGTATCAGAGAATATATTGAACGATAGCAAATCTAATAAAGCATATTCTAAGTGGGAACATATAAAACATGGAGTGCCAAAGGCTCAATATTGAGTCCATTATTTTTTCTTATCTATATAAATGATTTTTCAACAATTATAAGTAAAATGGCTAACCCTATATTATTTGCAGACAATACCAGCATTATTATATCACATACTAATCCAGAGGAATTTAAAAATAATATAAATACCGTTATGATTGAAACAATTCATTGGTTTCAGAGTAATTTTTTAACATTCAACTGTGACAAAACACACTTTTTGCGATTCTAAACAAAAAAACATAATGAAATAAAAATGTAAATAATTTCTTCCAGTACAGTAATTACTACTATTAATAACACTAGGTTTCAAGGATTAATTATTGATAGTTCATTGGCATGGAAGGATCACATTATTGAACTTACATCAAAACTACACAAGGCATGTTATACTATCAGGGCAATAAAGTCATTTATGTCCTTAGATTCAATGAAAATGACTTATTACTCTTATGTACAATCAGTCATGTCTTATGACATTACCTTCTGGGGCAATTCTCACCTTAGTGGCAACATTTTAAATATCAAAAAAGAATAATAAGAATTATTACAAATGCTGGTAAAAGGGACACACATCGCCAATCATACAAACAACTTCAAATATTGCCACTTCCACCTTTATAGATTTTTTTATTACTTGTTTTTGTAAGTAAAAATAGAGGCTTCTTTTATCCAATTCTGAAATTCATGATAGAAACACACGTTACAACTACAGTTTATATTTGCCTTCCACAAATTTAACAATGGTGCAGAGAGGAGTCTTGTATTCTGGAAGTAAGATTTATAACCACTTACCATTAAACATTAAAATGTTATCTAAAGATACTAAGCAATTTAAATCCAAATTAAGGAGTTATCTTATAGAACATACATCCTATAGTCTGGATGAATATTATCAATTAACATTCTAATGTACATGGTTTTTACTTAATATCCTTTATTTATCTATGTATCAATACAAACTTGTTAGTTATATTATGACAAAAGCTTTGCACACTTATGTGTATATTATGTACTTTTACGTAGATTACGTGACTGATTCCATATCTGTTAAGATCCATGGAAGGTGAATAAATACGAATATGAATATCTGGAGGACTTTTCCATCAGCCGCCCAGGGGCCATAACTGTTAGCTGTTACATGGTTATACAGTTAATTTATATGTTTTTCATGCACTACTTCTCAGAACATTTACCATGTTTTACCATGTTAGGCACAGCAAATGGTTAACAAAGTCAAAAATTTGTTACATATACTGTTACCAAGAATGCTGGTCTTTTCAACATAAAATCTTTAACTGCTTTATACCAGAATGTCACATTTGTTGAGTTTGTCTCAAACATTTGCCGGCATGACTGTTTGTATCTGTGAGCCCCTCTAGATGCAGCTTTGCTTGTATCATCAACAACTTTACTAATAATAAAAAATCTGGATTCCTGAAAAATGTTCATATTATAGTATCTGTTGTTCCTGTGTGCCTAATGTGAACAACACTCATATAGAAAGATCTGAAAAAAATAGGTGATAGCAAGAATAAAAAATGAGAGTGTAAAAAGAGCTGTCACTAAAAGCATCTGGATATAGTGCCCAAAGTTGTAACACAGCTTTATTTCAGAAGAGTGTTGTAAATATGGGTGTTAAGTTACACAACAGATTGCCTGAGAGAATAAAATCATTGCATGATTTTAAAAGGTTTAAAAAAGAAGTAAAAGTTTTGCTCTTGAATAATTCTGTTTACACAGTTAAGGAATTTCTGCAGCTTTACTGATCTTAGTATTGGTGACATGAGTTTGTACTTAATGTAGTTTGTATCAGCTATGTAATGTATTCTATTACCTTCTATTAGTGCACTATTATTTTATTATTTATTTATTTACTTAATTTTGATACTGCCTTCTATTTATTGGCTTATTTTTATTGGCAGTACCAATGTTACTTTGTAACTATATGGATGAAAATGAGTAAATAAATAAAATGAATTATGTTACATAAATGTAATATGTATGATGATGATGACAGTGTAAATCGCAGAAGTGATAAACACAATGACCACTGAAAGCAGACAATGTTAAGCACAGCTCAACTCACTCACTTGTCAGTTCCTCGTGTTACGATGGCACTGTACAGGATAAGCAGTGTTCCTGGTCCAGGCTCATCCTCAAACTGCAGAGAGAAACAAATCCACACCAAATATGTAAACCATAAATAATTGATCTTGTGTTGTTTTCAGTACTATTCTGTCTAGTTAAGGTATTTTATAGCATATTCCCCAACAAATTGTGCACATTATATTGTAAGTTTCATACATTGCTTCCATCATCCCAAAATACTCTGCCAGGTTACCATGTTGTTGTTACCCATTTTTCCAGAAATACTAAAGGTTGCACAGTTTTCAAATATATCACCATGCTAAATATTAAGGCCCTACATTGAATGGTCCTAGTGTTGTTACCACCATGCAAGTTTGTATGCATATCATATTAGTGTAACTATTAACAACCATGCCAAATTGCATGAAACCCGATGGAAATTATTGTCATCTGGTATGTGACAGCACATTGTCTGGTAGATAAACAGTAATGTTCAATTCAAGTCAATTTATTTTGCGTTCATTTGATCCATAGTGGTTGTGACCCATCGGATATGGAACTTGTCAATACAGAAATAAGCTTACAAATATCATACATGGTGTAAAATACAATTAATCTCAGGATGT
>Ga0123357_10003709_pt1 | contig 17636 bp, 7 predicted proteins | sample TergutEmb28metaG_FD_89873 | JGI IMG/M metagenome (GOLD analysis project Ga0123357, IMG submission 89873) | Embiratermes neotenicus P4 segment gut microbial communities from Petit-Saut dam, French Guiana - Emb289 P4 | ecosystem: Host-associated > Arthropoda: Insects > Digestive system > Gut ... | reverse complement strand
TTGCTTTATTATCCTTACCACGAATTCAGACACGTTATAGACTTTTTGCGGGAAGCGGCGATAGACCCTGAGGTAGAAAACATTTCCATTACTTTATATCGAACGGCAAATCACTCGAAAATTATTAACGCTCTGAAAAATGCCGCCCGCAACGGGAAAAAGGTAAATGCCTTTATTGAGTTGAAAGCCCGCTTTGATGAAGGAAACAATGTGGACGTAACTACCGAATTGCAAGAAGCCGGAGTTAATGTTTATCATTCCTTAGGCGAACTCAAGGTTCATAGCAAGCTCATTTTGGTAGAAAGAAATGAAGAAGATACGCTCAAAGGTTATGTTTATATCGGTACGGGAAACTTTAATGAAAGCACTGCCACTATTTACACCGATTTTGGTTTATTATCGCACAATAAATCACTGGTGAAAGATGCCTGTAAAGTGTTTGATTTCCTTTATAAGACAGATCTTAATCAAAAATTTAAGTATCTGTTGGTAGCACCGTTCAATCTGCGCAAATCAATTAAAAAGATGCTTGAGGTAGAAATCGATTCCGCGAAAAAAGGAAAAGAAGCCTATTTCTACGGAAAATTTAACGGCCTCACTGACGAAAAAATGATCAACTGGTTTTACAAAGCCGGCGCTGCCGGAGTTAAAATCCGGTTGATTGTCAGGGGAGAATGTTGTCTTCACCCCCAAGTAAAAGGATTAAGCGAAAACATTGAAGTACGCAGTATTGTAGATAAATATCTGGAACACGCTCGCGTTATCATCAGTTGCAACAATGGAGAACCTCTTACTTACATATTAAGCGCCGATATGATGAACCGGAACCTGAGCAAGAGGGTAGAAATAGGTGTTCCCATTTTAGAGAAATATACGGCAAAGGTTGTTCGGGATATCTATGATATCCAATGGAGTGATAATGTTAAATCGCGTGATTTAAGCAACAGCAATAAAAATGAATATGTTCGTAATGACTTGAAACCGGTTCGCAGTCAAGATGCAATTCACGAGTATTTGAGGGGGCAAAAATAGTAGGATTAAAAGAAAGTGTGTCAATAGCCTTTTTGACACACTTGCAAAGCTCTAAAAGATTGTATTTGTAAATACTTGGTATTACGAGAATAGTATATAAAGCTACTTTCACTCTCTCACGGATTTTACACTGTAACTCTTCCCATCAGAAATAATCGTTATTGTCCCGTTAAGATCGGTCCTGTATACCTTGCAACCTATATTATTCAGGTCATCAATAGCGTCCTTTGTAGGAAGATGAAAAGCATTTCTATATCCCACCCCTATCAGAGCAACTTTTGGAGATACTGCCCTGAAAAACTCAGGAGAAGCAGAGTATTTGCTTCCATGATGAGGAACTTTCAAAACTGTACTTTTTATTCTTTCAGTATTCGCTAAAAGCTCTTCTTCATTTTCTATATCCATATCTCCGGTAAACAGAACTGAAAAATCCCTGTATTCGACACGGAACACCATTGAAGTTTCATTCATATCCTCATATGTATCAGGCTTCTCCATATTAACAGGAGGGGATAGAAAAGTGACTTTTACATCTCCTATCTGAACAGAAGGAGAACCGGCTCTTTTTATTTTCACCGGTACATTATGTTCAGCCAGGGTTTTCTTCAATATCTTATAATCATCACTTTCTCCCGGTGTACCGGTTTCCCAAAACTCACCGATAGGGAAAGTTGCCGCAGCCCATCTTACTCCCTGAAGATGGTCCGGGTGGGGATGACTGAGGGCAAGATAGTCAATACGCCTAATTCCCATTTTCCGAAGAGATGGTACCAACAGATCTTTGCCTATATTCCAGCCCCCTTCATAAAGGGAACCTCCACCATCTATAAGCATATGCTTACCATCAGGAAAGGATATAAGGGTAGAGTCTCCCTGGCCCACACTTAAGAAATCGACTTCTATTATGTTTGACGGTGTATAACCAAGAGCCGCATGAATAATAAAAAGCAAGGGAAAAACACCGATCAGAACTATATATTTGACTTTTTCACTTCTAACCAGACTTATTGCAAGCAGGGCAAGAAGGAGTATTACTATATCAATTTCTCTGGTCTGGTATGTTGGAAGCAAGGGGATTCTATCAAGTATAACAATGATCCAATTTGAAATTTTTACGATATATCCTGTTATTGAGAATATAAATGACGCGACAGGTTGGGAAATCCCGCTGAATATCACCCCCAGAAAGGCTGTTATGACCCCGCAATAGCCAAGAATTGGGACTATAAAAAAGTTGCTTATGATTCCGGTTACAGATGCCCAGCCAAAGCAGTTCACAACCGGTATAATGGTGACAAGAACCGCTGATACCGAAGCAAACAAAAACAAGAGAAACCATCGCAATATCTTCTTTTTCTCTGCTATTTTCTCAAAAGGTTTCACAAACAGCGGCGTCAGGATTATCATTCCCCATAAAGCTATAAAGGAGAGTTGAAAGGATAATGAATAAGGGGCAGCAGGATTGATAATCGTAATAAAGAAGGCCGCGAAAATCAGCCCGTTAAGGTGATCTGTCTCTCTTTCAAGAAACATGGCAAACATAAAAAGGAGCAGCATTATTACTGAACGCATAGTAGCAGGGGCAGCTCCTGTAAGAAACATGTAGTAAAGTATTACCGGTGAGGATAACACGTATGCATAACGCCTGAAATTCATGTAAAGGAGAAGGTTCGGAAAGAATCTGCATATTAAAAACCAGAATTGGTAGAGTGCAAGGGCTATTATGCCAATATGAAATCCTGAAATAGCCAGCAGATGGCTGAGGCCTGCCATACCGTACTGTGACTTTATCTCTTCCGGTATCTCCCCTTTATCCCCTAAAGCAAGAGCTTTTACAATGCCTGCCTCTGGAGTCGAAACTGAGACGGATATAATGCGGCTGATTCTTCCGGCAACTTTGTCAAAATACCTTTGAAAGCCCAAAGACACATTGGATTTTATCAGTAAAAGATCGTTAGAGCTCTTAATATACGAGGTGGCAATAATCCCTTTTAATGCCATAGCCTGCTCTGTGTCAGACTCACCCGGTATTCCAAAATTCCTCGGTTTAAAAAGCTTACTGCTAAAACGGACTCTATCACCGCTTAAATAAGGGATTTTACCATTTTTTATTCTCAAAAGAATCAATCCCTGTAAAGGAAGCTCCTTATCTTCTGCAAAAACATGCTCAATATCTACAGAAAACCTGGTTCCTGAATCACTCACAGCAGGGCGTTCCGCTATAATCCCCTCAATAGTCAGCTCTTCCCCTTCATACTGGCTAAGCAAGCTTCTTGTTTCAGGGTCACCTGATATTACAGGCTGCAACGCAAGATTTCCCCATACAAGGAAGAGGAGAGAACAGAGCGTGATAAATAGAGTTTTATTGGGAACAAAGACAGCTACAGCAATAGCAGCAAGGAAGATAACAATCAATATATGAGGAAGGGTTATGCCAAAGCTTAGGAAGGAAATGATTCCGGTAAGCAAAAAAACAAGGGGTAATAGAAGCGGCCTCTGCTGCACTTGTTATCCCCCTATCTACTTTTATATGGATTTAGCTTTTTGTCATCTACGGCGCCTGTAGCCCGACAACACGGGCGGCAGATTGCCGCCCCTACGGGCGCCTTACGTCCTGCTCCTCGGCTGCCTGATATATGACTAAAAATCTGAACCCAGTATGTTTTCAAATATTGCCTGATTCTACTATTTATAATAAATAGACAATATACGATATTATCTATTAGCTCAGGTATTACCTCAGCTGATAGAAATAATGACATAAAAAATAATTGCCTAATTGTATAAAAGTAATATAACGAGGTAATGAGTCATGCGTAGGAGCGGCAATCTGCCGCCCGTTGCAGGGATTGAAAATTTTCAACCCCTACTCCGCAAACCGAGACATTTTCCTGAACTTCTCATACCTCCCCTTCAAAAGGGCATCAACCGATAATTTCTTTAACTCTTTAAGATTTTTTGAAAGAGCTTCATGTAAAAATTTTGCCATTTCTTCATGATTTTTATGAGCTCCTCCCAGAGGCTCTTTTACAATCTCATCTATTACTTCCAGCTCTTTTATATCAGGAGCTGTTAGTTTAAGGGCTTCCGCCGCCTGCTCACCCTTTGTACCGTCTGACCAGAGTATCGCGGCACACCCTTCAGGAGATATTACTGCATAAACTGAGTGTTCAAGCATTAGAATCCGGTCTCCCACAGCAATAGCAAGGGCGCCTCCTGAACCCCCTTCCCCTGTAACAACAACAATTATAGGGACTTTAAGACAGGACATCTCTCTGAGGTTTCTAGCAATTGCCTCAGCCTGGCCGCGCTCTTCCGCCCCTATACCAGGGAAAGCCCCTGGTGTATCAACAAAGGTTATAATTGGCATATTAAACTGCTCTGCCATCTTCATAAGTCTGAGGGCCTTTCTGTACCCCTCAGGGTTAGGCATACCAAAATTGCGATAGACTTTCTCCTTAGTATCTCGACCCTTCTGATGGCCTATTACCATAACAGGCTCACCATCAAGCCTTGCAGGGCCGCCTACAATAGCATGATCATCACCAAAGAGACGGTCTCCATGAAGCTCTATAAAATCCGTAAAGATCAGATTAAGATAATCCATTGTAAATGGGCGGTTTATATGCCTAGCAACCTGTGCGGTTTGCCAACGGGATAAATTTGAAAAAATCTTTGCCCGCAATTTCTCCGCTTTTTTCTCAAGCTTTTCTATTTCAGCTGTCATATCCAGATCTGTTGACATGGCTGACAATTCCTGAATTTTATTTTCAAGTTCCACAATTGGCTTCTCAAAATCCATATGAGCCATTGAAATTCTCCTTTTTACAGTCGTTCCAGATTATTCTAAAGCATCAGGCTTTAAACAGCTTTGCAGCTTCATCTTCCGCCTGTTGAATTACTGATGCAGGAATAAGACCAGGGTCATCAGCATTTAAATCACAACCACGGATCAAAACTACATCTTCAATTCCCATCAGATTAAAGCATCTCTCATAACGTGGGAAAATATCTGCATACATCTTCGGGTCAGGAAACCCCTGAGTAATAACAAAAAATAGTTTTTTAGGCAATTTCAGACGGGTTGAAGGAGGATTTGTAAGAAAGTCAGGTTTGAAAAAAGAAAATGTCCTGTCTATAAACCCTTTAAGCTGCGCTGTAATATCCCCAAAATAAACCGGAGAAGCAAATAACAAAACATCCGCCTCTTTTACACTTTTTAAAACCTTTGTAAGGTCATCTTGCAGAATGCACTCCTCTAACTTGGTTTTACAGGCATAACACCCCTGACATCCTTTATATGACAATTTATTCAGTTCAAATTCTGTAACTTCTCCACCAAGTTTTACAGCACGCTCTAAAAACTTTTTTACAATAAATGCGCTATTACTCTTACTTCTTGGACTCCCCAAAATTGCTGTTATTTTCATAATAAAACCTCCTACTCAAAAGTCACGGCATTATATCCCAATAAACGGTTTACATCTATAGATAAAGCTTCAGTCGGAGCTACCCGGATATCATCAAGTTTTATAACCGCTGTAACACCTTCAGGTATATTAATATGAAGGCGTGTATGGCAAGGTCCGTTATGCTTCTGCAATATATCCCTCAAGCTTTCAAGCTCTGATTTATCTGCCCTCTCAGTTTGCAGGGCAATATGAATAAGCCTTGTTTCCCGTTCATTGAGAGCAAGAAGGGACTGAACTGAAGAAGCTATAATTTTATTTGATTTTTCACCTTTTTCAAAGGTTCCTGTTAAAAGTACCGGCTCTTCTGATCTAAGCAGATCTGCGGATTGCTGAAAAACGTTCGGAAGGATAATAACTTCTATGGTTCCAAAAAGGTCTTCAATTGTAATAAACCCCATCCTGTCGCCGCGTTTTGTGAGATGTTCCTTAAAAGAAGCAACAATACCGCATAACTTAACTTCGGACTTATCATCAATATCATTTATAGTTGATGTATCTGTTGTTGCAAAACGCTTTATCTCCGCCATAAAGCGGTCAAGAGGGTGCCCTGTTATATAAAACCCCAAAGCTTCCTTCTCAAAATTAAGCCGAAGCTTATCGTCCCATTCAGGAATATCAGGCATTTTATCAGCGCCATTACCATTAGCGTTAACAGCTGAAATCTCCGCCGTGCCGAAAAGAGAAGTCTGAGAACTGTCCCGCTCTTGCTGTATTCTCTGACCGCAATTCATGGCATCCTCAAAAACTGCCATAAGAGGAGCACGCTTATATCCTGTTGAATCAAAAGCCCCGCTTTTAATCAATGACTCAAAAACCCTTTTATTTACCTTTCTTAAATCAACTCTTTGACAAAAATCAAAAAGGTCTTTGAAATTCCCATCTTTACGGGCTTCCAGAATTGATTCAATGGCTGCTTCTCCGACATTCTTTATTGCCCCGAGGCCAAACCTTATTGATGAACCTTTAACCTTAAATGAAAGCTCAGATTCATTAATATCAGGGGGAAGTACTTCAATCCCCATATCACGGCAGTCATGAATATTCCTGACAACTCTATCCGTATTTCCCATATCCTCAGTAAGAAGAGCCGCCATAAACTCCACAGGATAATGGGTTTTAAGATACGCTGTCTCGTATGTTATCATCGCATAAGCTGCTGAATGGGATTTGTTAAAGCCATACTCGGCAAACTTAGCCATTAAATCAAATATTGCTCCTGCTTTTTTCAGATTAAACCCGTTATTCTTTGCCCCTTCAAGAAATATATCCCGCTGTCTTGCCATCTCCGCAGTGTCTTTCTTCCCCATTGCCCTTCTCAGAAGGTCTGCACCACCAAGGGAGTAGCCACCCATGATTCTCGCAATTTGCATTACCTGTTCCTGATAGACAATAACTCCGTATGTATCTTTAAGAATAGGCTCAAGCTCGGGAAGATCATAGGAAACATTCTGTCTCCCATGCTTCCTCTCTATAAAATCCTTAACCATACCTGAATTAAGAGGGCCGGGACGGTATAAGGCAACAGCAGCAATTATATCCTCAAAGCATGATGGCCGGAGGTCCCTAAGCATCTCCCTTATGCCGCTTGATTCAAGTTGGAATACTCCGGTAGTATTACCCTCTGAAATAAGATCATAACTGGCTTTATCGTCATCAGTAAGCTTTGTTATATCAAAATTAGGGTCTTTATCCTGCTGTATCAGCTTAACAGCATTACTGATTACTGTAAGGTTCTTAAGTCCAAGAAAGTCAAACTTGACAAGGCCGATTTTCTCCACATACTTCATGGCAAATTGTGTAGTAAGAGAACCGGTTTTCTGATCTTTATAAACCGGACAAAACTCTTCTAGCTCGTCAGGAGCGATAACAACCCCGGCAGCATGAGTAGATGCGTGTCTGGCTAATCCTTCCAGCCTGAGGGCAACTTCAAGAAGGGTTTTAACCCTTTCATCACTATTTGCAGCTTCAGTAATTTTCGGCTCCTGTTTAATAGCTTCCTGCAGCGTGATATTAAGGACGTCAGGTACCATCTTTGCAATCTTATCAACATCTCCGTAAGGCATATCAAGAACCCTGCCTACATCGCGGATAACAGCCTTAGCCTTCATAGTTCCAAAAGTGATTATCTGCGAAACCTTATCTTTTCCATACTTATCAGAAACATATCTGATAACCTCATCACGCCTCTCCTGGCAAAAATCAATATCAATATCAGGCATTGATATACGTTCAGGATTAAGGAACCTTTCAAACAGAAGGTTGTAAGGGATAGGGTCTATATCCGTGATCCGTATGGCGTAGGCAACCAAAGAGCCTGCTGCTGAACCGCGGCCAGGGCCGACAGGGATCCCCTGTCTCTTACCCCAGTTTATAAAATCGGCGACTATGAGAAAATAGCCGGAAAACCCCATCTGTTTTATACAGTCAAGCTCAAGTCTGAGCCTGTCTCTGTACATCTTTTCATCAGCTTCAGAAAAGCTCTGGTTTTTCTCTTTTATTATTGGTAAACGATCTTCAAAGCCTAGCTGAGCCTCTTCTTCAAGAAGCTGGTCAAGGCTTTTGTCTTCAGGCATGGTATATTGTGGAAAATGATACGTCTTAAAATCAAATTCCAGATCGCACCGCTCTGCAATCTGGCATGTATTACTTATAGCCTCAGGAGCGTAATGAAAAGCGCTAACCATTTCTCCTGCAGGCTTAAAATAAAACTCATCAGCAGAAAACTTCATTCTTCCGGGATCTGAAATTGTCTTTCCTGTTTGAATGCATAAAAGAACCTCATGGGCTCTGGCATCTTCTTTATCAAGATAATGGCAGTCATTTGTGGCAACAACAGGGAGGGCAAGCTCCTTTGCAAGCCCAAGCAGATGATCATTAGCCTTTGTCTGATCTGCTAATCCGTTTTCCTGAAGTTCTATATAATAACGGCCGGGGAAAAGGTCCGCATAATACTCTGCAATTTTTCTGGCATCATCAACTCTTCCCTTAAGGCAGCTGAATGCCAGTTCCCCCTTAAGGCAAGCAGAAAGGGCAATAAGGCCCTCACTGTATTTTTCAAGCACCTCTCTGTCAATTCTTGGTTTATAGTAAAATCCCTCTTTAAACCCTATGGAAACCAGGCGCGACAGGTTTTTGTACCCCTGCATATTTTCACAAAGAAGAATAAGATGGTTACTGGTAGGAAGATTACTCCCTGCATATTCCCGGTTATGCCTTGAATCCGGGGCAATATACACCTCAGAACCGATTATAGGCTTTATTCCCCCCTTTTTGCATGAATCATAAAACTCTATTGCCCCAAACATACTTCCGTGATCGGTAATAGCCACAGCCGGCATTTCATATTGAGCAGCTCTTTTTACCAGATCATTAATACGAATCGCTCCGTCCAGGAGGGAATATTGAGTATGTAAATGCAGATGAACAAAGGGAGTTATGCTGTTAAGCGCTTCGGCTGTTTCCATATTACTTTTCCTCTCATACAACAATTGAGGAGTATGCCTATATCAAAAATATGTGTCAAGGAGTCTGAAAAATATCTTGTAATTACAAGATATTGAGTACGTTAAAAACCTGTGGAGTCAGGCACAGCCTGGGCTTATAGGTTTTTATGCACTCAGTAACAAGGGATTTTGACTTATTGGTAAGATGCGTAGGGGCGACCATCCCGGTCGCCAAATCAACTGCAACGCATTAACGGGCGATACTCTGTAAGAGGGAAATTTCAGGCAGTTCACGTAGAATGAATTCCATTTTTTCATGGCTTTGAGCTCGCCCTTGGCATTCTTGTTCCACTGTCCCGCCGCCTTCTGAAACCACTTCAGCGCTTCGACATTATTCTGGGCCCCTCCCCGGCCGCTTTCGTACATGAACCCATTTGAGCCCCTTTTACTTGCCATTGTTGTTATCTATTTTACCGACTGTAATTTCAGTTTATTATTTTCCTGTGGTTTTTCTGTAATGTAAACATTTACTCTCTTTCCGGAAGAATTTTCATATGCCTTCATTATATATTCTTTTCCTGCCTCAAAATTACCATAAACACTAATATCTCCTTTGGACCTAGAATTTGATGTTAAATAGCCCACTAAAAAAGCGTGTGTCCCCGGAGTAAGCCGGAAGTGATTACCGGCGAAAATACTCACTCCCTCACCATCGAATTTGTGCATGTACAGACACCAATCAAGTGTTAAAGTGCATTGCGTTGACGGCAATGCAGTGGGGTCATAAGAGCCTAAATCGTATGAGCTCTTTACACACCCTGCCAATAGAATTATTGTTGCAAAAACGATAATTGTGTATTTCGCGAATTGCCTGATTTTTTTAGATTTCCCAACCATAATTTTTCCTTTTTTTGTGCACCTTTGCGGAGCGGTTGATACGATTTTAATCTGTCTCCGGGTCCCATTCGGATTTGTCAATATCATAATACATTACTTTATCATCCACCTTAAATCTGATTTTCTGTGCTGCAAAGTCAAGAGGGGCATTAAAATCCATTGCCCTAAACACTGTTGTATCAGTAAAGTTGAAATCAGCAATGCCTCCCTTGTTGACAATAACATGAACTGGCGAAGCGAAATATCCTCCTTCTTTCACTTCTTTTCTACCTTCTATGAAAGTCACAGTGGGACGATTTTTACTTTCTTTTACATCGACTCGTTTAAACGCCACAAAATCAGGAGCATAAACGGCCAGTATTTCAATTACCCCATTGCTTTGGTGTAGTTTGGGCTTAGTAAATACACGCCCAACGTGTGCCGCAATTAAACTATCGGAATCCGCTTTGGCATCTGTTGCCGGGTGGTTGGGTCCGGTTTGCGAAGAAACCCATTTAGCTCCCACAATATCGAAAAACATTTCCTTCCCATCCACCACGAATTTGATTTTTTGCGCTTCGAAATTAGAAAGGGGATCGAAACCCATAGCGTATATCTCAGTTTTATCAGTATAAACCACTTCCGGGCCGCTGTTTTGTACAGTTTCAGTATTCGCTCTTTTATAAGATAATGTCCCTGCTTGGACGCTCTGTTGGAAACCATTTTCAGAAACAAAATATACATCAATATTCCTGATTTCAGCACCGTGAGCCGGCTTAAAGGCAATAAAATGCGGAGGAAAAACTGCAAGTATGTCCAAAGTCCCGTTACTTTTACCTACAGCGCCCTGTGCAAATGCCGTGTTGTGCTTAATTCGGGGCTTCGTACCTCCATGATTTGCAGCACGTTTCGATTCATTTAATTTTCCCATAGATTCAAGCACGTTCCGGGCAACTTTGCCCCCTTGTTTTGCCGCTTTACGATACCACTTCACAGCTTCTTCATCATTTCGGGATACGCCCAGGCCATCTTCATACATCTCTCCAAGCTTTGTTTGAGCCTTCACATCCCCATGTTCCGCTGCCTCTTTAAACCACTTCAAGGCTTCATCATAATTCTTACCCACGCCCAGGCCCTTTTCGTACATCTCACCCAAGTCAGATTTTGCTTTCACATTTCCCTGCCCGGCTGCCTCGTTAAACCACTTCAATGCTTCATCATACTTACGCTCCACTCCCTGGCCCTTTTCGTACATCTCCCCAAGATCAACTTGGGCATTCGCATCTCCCTGTTCTGCCGCCTCGCTAAACAACTTAGCGGCATCGTCATCATTCCTGACTACGCCCAGACCTTCGCGGTACATCTGCCCAAGGGTATATTGCGCTTTCACATCTCCCTGTTCCGCCGCCTCGTTAAACCACTTCACGGCTTCGTCATCATTCCGGGCTACGCCTTGACCTTCGTGGTACATCTGCCCAAGGGTATATTGCGCTTTCACATCTCCCTGTTCCGCAGCTTCGCTATACCACTTCACAGCTTCTTCACCATTCCGGGCTGCGCCCTGCCCCTTCTCGTACATCGCTCCGAGATTATATTGCGCTTCCATATTTCCCTGTTCCGCCGCCTTACGAAACCACTTCACGGCCTCAGCATCATTCTTGTCTACACCCTGACCACTGGCGTACATCTTCCCAAGGCTATTTTGTGCTTCCGCATTCCCCTGTTCCGCCGCCTTGCGAAACCACTTCGCAGCTTCGTCATAATTCTTGTCGACACCCTGCCCGCTGGCGTACATCTGCCCGAGGCTATTTTGTGCTTCCGCAAATCCCTTTTCCGCCGCTTTACGATACCACTTCACGGCTTCAGTATAATTCCGGGTTACGCCCCACCGGCCTTGAAGATACCTAGCCCCAAGCTTGGTTTGAGCCTTCACATCCCCTTGTTCCGCCTTTTGTTGCAGGCCGGCAACGCACGAGCAAAGCGCCACACACACCAAAAACAAACATAACTTGCGAATAATAGAAATCATTTTGCCTCCCTTTATTTGGGGATTATTATTTTTTATCTTTCTGTGGTTTTTCTATGATGTAAACACCTGTTGGATCCATACCCATTATGTATTCTTTTCCTGCCTCAAAATTGCCATTAAATCTAATACCATCTCTCGAATAGTAAAAATTCCCTATGGGGGGAAATTCTCTATAGTTTATCAAAAAAGTATGTGCCCCTGCAGGGATCCGAATAGTGAAGTGAGACGGTCTTCCGTATGCGAACCAGCCTGACTTCCAATCTACTTTTTCGCCATCAAATCGAATTACATTCAGTGTCCCTTTAACTATTAAAGTGCATTGCGTTGTTGGCAATGCAGTGGGATCATAAGAGCCTAAGTTGGCTGCGCAACTCGTCAAGAGAATTATTGTAGCAAAAACGACAATCGCGTATTTTGCGAATTTCCTGATTATTTTTGATTCCACATTCATACATTCTCCTTTTTATGCACCTTACAGAGCGATTTTTATATATTCCCTCTGCTACCTATAGTTTCCCAACAAAGATTCATTTCGGTCTTATCTAGCAGCGGAAGACAGTCGCCTCTACAAACAAAAAAGCCGAAAAGGAAAATCTCCTTTTCGGCTTTTTTGTCACTAAAACGGCTTTTGTCGCGCTCACGTTATACATTGTGCGTTGTGACAAATCAACACCCTCTTGTTTTATTTAGAGTGAAAATTGTATATCACAATTTAATCCTTCTTATAAAGCTTTTTTTAATGACAAATCTGTTTGCAATGACATGCCAATTCTTGCCTAATCGTATAAGAATAATACAATTAGGCAAGAAGATAGCTACCATAATGTATGGCTTATAATATTTGTAAGCTCAGGTATTACCTCAGCCAATAGAAATGGTAGCATATAAGAATTGAATAAAATGATATTGCCTAATCGTATAAATAGCAAGAGAATTAGGCAATAAAGAGAAAGCTCTGTAGAGACAAAGAATACCTTATCTTTATACTCAATAATAAAAAAACAGATGAGGAGGAAACGATCTGGGAAACCCCCTCATCCGTCTGCCTGCCAAAAGGCAGGCCACATCTCTCAACGGGGAGCAGAGAGATGAACTCATTCATAATACATAGTTAATATGCACTGTGCATTGTTTCTTACCAGTTATATCTAACTCCAGCATTAAACTTCCAAGGGACTTCTATTCTACTGCCTTTTATGTACTCATAATCTACATGCAGTTCTGTACTTTGTGCTATCTGCCATGCTACTCCGCCTCCTACCTGATACCTGTTTCCGCCTGTGTTGGCCGCCATTGTATCACCGTTGTAGCTTATTCCTCCGCGGTTTGTCCAGCTTTGTCCATACATAGCTTTTACGTAAGGCTGGATGCTTCCTCTTTCTGTTTTTATGTTCTTACCTGCTACTGCCCCTGCTCTTAGGTCATAGCTTATATTTCCCTTTTGTAATATGCTTGCTGCGTTTCCACTTGTCGTAAAGCCGGCGCCTGTAAAGTTAAGTACCGTTCCCTGAACCTGGGGTTCTACATACCACCCTGTTTCTGTTTTGAACTGTTTTCCCACTTCTAATGAAGCTGTTAATCCAAGGTTACTATAACTCGCACTGCTGTTTTCTGTGTCATAGGCTTTTATGCTATTATGGATGCTACCTATTTTTGCTAATGCGTCTATGTAGTACCCTTTGTCATTTATCCAGGTTCCGTAGATTCCTCCGTAAACTGTATCGGCTGTGCTTTTCCCTGCTCCGCCGGTCATGGTTCTCTGGCTGTTGGTGTAACCTAACATTATGCCTGTGTAGATTTTCCATCCAGGGGTCTGCCAGACTCTATCTGCACCCAGGTCTACACCATAGGTGTTTTCTTTATATCCTACCTGGCTGTTGGTGGTGTTTACGTTCGCTTGCCATCCATATCCTCTTACCCATGTTTGATACGAATGTTTTTGCTCGTCTGTGCTGCTTGTTCTCAGTTCTCCCATTCTTTGTAATAATGAGTCGTTGGTCATTAGCCATGTGCCTGTTTGATCACTTGCCCCTAGGAGGGTGGTTAGTTCTTTTCCATAGCTTGGGGATAGATACCAGTTTGCACTGTTTGATGCTCCCATGTTCAGTTGTTGACCACTTAACAGGTTATAGTTATATAGCCCTACCGGTATTGGCCCATTTGATAATGTGTAGTTACCATTGCTTGCATTTGGGTTATTTACTTGTATTAGTTCCAGTGTAGGAGCTTTACCTGTTATGGTGCCCCCTGTGTTGGCTACTGTTATGGCTATGTTGCCGTTTGCGGTGTCAGCTGTTATGTGGTTGTTTGTGCCTGCTGCTATGTTGGTGTTGATTCCTAGGTTTCCGTTGTTGCCGTTTAGGTTCCCTAATGTGGAGTTCCCTGTAAGGTTCCAGGTTGCTCCATTGTCTATGTTAAGGGTTGTTCCTGCTTGGCCTGTTATTACTCCCGTTAACTGTGCTCCTCCATGATTACCGTTTAGTGTCAGTGTTCCCGCATTTATTGTTGTCCCTCCTGTCCAGAGGGTTTGGCCACTTAGTAGTAGTTCTCCTGTCCCGGTTTTAGTGAGGGAACCTTGACCTGCTACGTTGCCATCCATTGTGAAAGTAGTAGCATCGTTGACGTTAAATGTTCCGCCATTCGCGTTAATGGTTGTAGTACGCTCAGAGGAGAATGTGCCTGTTGTGTTAAGGGTACCGCCATTAAAGCTAAGTGTGCCTGATAAGTCACCAAGGTCATTATCAGCAGAGATTTGTATTGTGCCGCCGCTTATTGTTGTCCCGCCGGTATAGCTGTTGGCTCCTGTAAGTATCAGGGTACCTGCATCAGTTTTGTTGATCCCTCCGCTACCGGTGAGGTCTGATACTATTGTAGCTGTATACCCTGCTCCAGCTGTTGTCCCGTCTCCTACACGAATGATATTAGCTCCGTCTGCAAGTTCTACGGAGCCTCCGGTAATTGTATATCCGCTTGTTACGAATTGCATTCCGCCTGATATTACTTGTCCGTTTGTATTGTCTACTGTTACTGTTCCGGGGGTTCCTTCAAAGATGGCAAAGCTACCGTTGGTATATGGTGCATTTAAGGTCCCATCAGAAGTTGTCCAATTGTTGTTGCTAACATTCCAAGTGCCGTTACCTCCGTTAACTACCCCGTCACCTTTTGGTCCGGCATCTCCATCCCAGAAGTTGAGAGTAGTTCCTGTTATGTTAACCAGGTTTACCTGACCGGGTACAGAGGTCTGAACTACTTCGGTGCTTCCTGCAGGCATTGTTCCCAAGACAAGTCCGTTGTCTGTTAGTGCCCCTGTATAACTGATAACGCGATAAACTCCAGGATCAAAACTACCATCAGGTGCTTGTGTGACGTTTAGGGTTCCACCAAGGGTTAGGTCACCGTTTACTACGGTTAGGTCGTTTAATGTCCCGCCTGGTGTCCCTGCTGCACCAAAGTTGTAGTTGAGGTTAGATGTACTGTTAAGGGCCAGATTACCATTGATTGTAAGGGTGCCTATGCTGCCGTCCGCCCCGCCAGGATCTAATGTCCCGCCGTTTGCTATTGTTACGTTCCCGCCAACTGTTCCTGTGCCTCCCAAGGTAGCTCCTGAAGCTACTGTAGTAGCTCCGGTGGCTGCTGTCTGATCACCGTCTATGTACAGCGCACCTCCTGATACTGTGGTGGTGCCAGTGTAGGTGTTGTTGCCGCTAAGTATCTGGGTCAGTGTTCCGGTTTTTACAAGGTTTCCAGTTCCATTAATTGTTCCTGCAAAGTTCGCATCGTCTATAAGACTGCCATTGCTTGTGGAGTTGTTGTTTCCTATCGTGAGAGTATTGGTTCCGAGGTTTACTACTCCTGTTGTGTCCAGCGCGCCTGTTGTGGTGTCTGCAACAGGTGAGGATAAGGAGCCTATATTTGCGTTACCACTTGCCTGTATTACGTCCAGTATCCCATTGGTGTCAATCTGTACGTTTGAACCTGAGGCATCACCGCTTTCTGCAAGTGCTATTGTCCCTCCATTTGCCCATAATGCTGTACCGCCTGTTGAGCTGGTGTCTGCGAAGGTTATAATCCCTCCGTTGACTGCTCTGGCCCCCCAAGTGTTAGCGCCTGCTGTTTCTGCCATGTTCAGTGCTGTGCTTCCTGCTACGGTTATGCTGCTTGGATCTCCGGTAACGCTGTCTGTGCCACTGGCTTCCAGTACCGCTGAATCATTCCCGTACACAGTTATTGTCGGAAGTATGTTATTTGTTGTTCCGTCGAAGGTTTTTGCAGCTCCGGCGAATGTCATGAAGCCAGACGCTTCCGTGCCGGTTGTGGTTATGGTTCCGCCATTCAGATCCATGACGCTGCCTATACCATATAACAATGCCCCTACCGCTGATGCGCCTGTTGTTGATACTGTCAGTCCACTAGTTGCTACATCTAATGTACCGCCATCTGCAGCGTATAAACCATACGCATTATCTCCTGTTGTGCTTACCTGAAGATTATTATTTGCTGTTATGATTCCTTCGTCAGCAGAAACACCTACCGCCTCATATCCTTGTGTTGCTACTGTTGCTGCACCGTTTAAGGTTACCTGTGAACCTGACCACTCAGAATCTATTCCATCAGAATAATCTCCTGTAGTAGTTATTTGAATAGTGCCATTTGCTGTAACACTCGTTGTACCACTCCCGCCACCGGTGGAAGCAATGACGCCTGCCGCACCAAGCCCTTGAGTTGTTACTGTTGTCGCTCCGTTTAAGATTACCTGTGAATCTGTCCCAAAAGAATTTATTCCATCAGCATAATCACCAGAAGTATTTATTGTGGCATTTGACGCTGTGCCTGTTGTTACTTGGCCGCCATTATAGGCATAAACACCATATGAAGTGCTTCCTGTCGTTGTAATCTGATTGGCAGAACCATTCAGGATTATTTGTGAGGAAGTACCTGTAGCAAAAATACCGTAACTGCCTGAACCTGACGCATCTGTAGCTCCTGTTGTTGATACAGTTAAGTCATCATTGGATGTTATTACTCCACCACTGGAAGCAACAACACCATACGCTCCATTCCCTGCTGTTGTTACTTCTGCTGTGCCACCTAAAGTTACAGTAGATGCAGACGCCCATATCCCATAACTATCGTCGGTTGAAGTGTTTACTGTAAGATCTGACCCTGATTCTGTTGTTACAGTTCCGCCACTGTAAGCAAAAACGCCATGTGAATTACTTCCTGTTGTCGTGACTGATGTCGGACCGCTTAAATCAACCAGAGAACCAGTGCCATAAGACCATATTCCATAGGTAGAATCGCCTGAGGTGTTTACTGTAACAGTTGACGCTGAAGCTGTGGTTAGCTGGCCACCGCTATAGGCAAGAATACCATCTGCGCCGCTGCCTGCTGTTTGAACTTCTGCATTACCGCTTATGGCAACACTGCCTACAGAGAATATTCCATAAGCACTTGCCCCTTGTGTAGTTACATTAAGATCTGAACCGGAGCCTGTTGTTATGCTTCCACCACCGTTAGCGACAACACCATCTGCACTATCACCTGTTGTTGTAACTGTTGTTGTCCCATCCAATGTTGTCGTACTATTAGTGTCACCGAATATTCCATAAGAGCCAGCACCCTGAGTGCTCACACTGAGAGATGCCCCTTCTTCTGTTATCAGATTCCCGCCGGTACGGACATAAATACCGGTTGTGCTACTTGCCCCTGCTGCCAGTCCTGTTGCTATTGATGTTGTGCCGCCCAAATCTATCGTCCCATTCATGACCTCCATTCCATAAGCAT
>Ga0123357_10003708_pt1 | contig 17636 bp, 9 predicted proteins | sample TergutEmb28metaG_FD_89873 | JGI IMG/M metagenome (GOLD analysis project Ga0123357, IMG submission 89873) | Embiratermes neotenicus P4 segment gut microbial communities from Petit-Saut dam, French Guiana - Emb289 P4 | ecosystem: Host-associated > Arthropoda: Insects > Digestive system > Gut ... | reverse complement strand
CACCATGGCCGCATTATCGGTAGTAAATGCAAAAGGTGGAATATAAATTTTCCAATTATACTTGTTGGCATGCTCTTCAAAAGCGGCTCTCAAGGCGGAATTTGCCGAAACGCCACCGGCTACGGCAACTTCTTTTATTTTTAAATCTTTGACGGCTTTTCGCAATTTATCCATTAATATTTCGATAACCGTATATTGCAGGCTGGCGCAAAGATCGGCTTTATTTTCTTCAATGAAATTCGGATTTATTTTTAACTCATCCCGCAATAAATAGAGGAACGACGTTTTTAATCCGCTGAAACTATAATTATAATCCGGAATTTGAGGCTTGCTTAATTTGAAAGTCTTCGGATTACCTTCTTTAGCCAATTTGTCGACAAACGGGCCTCCGGGATAGGGTAAATTCATCACCTTAGCGCATTTATCGAATGCTTCGCCCGCTGCATCATCAATCGTTTGGCCTACAACTTCCATATCATTATAAGCCCTGACTAAAATAATCTGCGAATTTCCGCCCGAAACCAACAAACATAAAAAGGGAAATGAAGGATGATTCGTATCCGATTCATTTTGCTTGATAAAATGAGCCAACACATGCGCTTGTAAATGATTCACTTCAATCATCGGAATATCCAAAGCAGTAGAAAAACCTTTGGCAAAAGAGGTTCCTACCAACAAAGACCCCAACAAGCCAGGGCCTCGCGTGAAAGCAATCGCATTTAATTCTTCCTTTTCCACTCCGGCTTGCTTTAATGCCTCATGAACAACAGGTATGATATTTTGCTGATGCGCCCGTGAAGCCAATTCGGGCACCACTCCTCCATAAGCTTCATGTATCTTCTGACTTGCAATTACATTCGACAACATAACTCCATTTTTCAACACCGCAGCAGAAGTATCATCGCAAGAAGATTCAATCCCTATAATAGTCGTACCGGCAAGATTATCCATTCAATAATTTTTGTGCAAAATTAAGGAAAACTTATCGCTTATTTTTATAGTTTTGTACATAAATTTCAAAGAGGAAGTCTTATTAAAAAAATTAAGTACATAATTTGGGGGATTCTAATTTTTCTGGGGGTATTTTATTTTATACCTGCAGGACTATTGAACATTCCCGTCATACAAGAAAAAATCTCCAGGATTGCTTCAGGGAAGCTTCGTGAAACTTTAGGCGTACCCGTTGAGATCGAGGGGGTTGATTTCGAACTATTCAATAAACTTATCATAAGAGGTATCTATTTAGAAGACCGGCAGGGGGAAGCGCTATTTCAAGCCCGACGCTTAGCTGTTGGTTTTGACTTCCTGCCACTATTCAAAGGCAAGCTGCGGTTTAGTTCCGCCCAGCTATTCAGCTTCCAATTTAATTTAAGCAAAGAAAATGACGATTCTCCTCTTAATATTCAATTTGTCATCGATGCTTTTGCGAGCAAAGACACCATAAAAAAAGAAAATAATATCGATTTGGCAATTAAAAATTTAAGCTTAAGAAGAGGGGATTTTACTTATAATGTAAAAAGCGCTCCACAAACTAAAGGTATATTTAACGCCAAGCATATTGAAATTAACAATATCGCAACAAGAATATCTATCGATAGATTGACTTCATCCGAACTGGTTGCCGATATTAACGGACTTAGTTTCAATGAAAAATCAGGTTTAATTGTGCGTAGAATGGCTTTGGATTTGAATTATTCAAAAGATAGCGCTACTATAAAAAAAATGAACGTTCTATTGCCGCAAAGTTCATTGCTACTGGAAAACATTACGGCCAATTTCAATCACGATGAAAATTCAAACACGCTTATCAAAGATACTGAAATTTCGCTTCAAATATCACCTTCTACCATTTGCCTCAAAGATTTAAAATCGTTGGTTCCTGCTTTTGCAAATTATAGGGATCTTTTAGCCTTTGAAGGAAAATTATCCGGTAAGATGAATCAACTCAAATTAGATAATTTTCTTTTGACAGATGGAGATAAGTTGTTGGTACGAGCCAATATGGAAGTAGAAAACTTATTCAATTCCAACAATACGTTTATCAGGGGAGCAGTAAAACAATCTTTCATTGCCGCATCCGAAATAACAAAAATCGCTAACAATTTCAGTGACAAACCAATTGAACTGCCCGAACATATTTCAAGATTAGGCGATATCAGATTTGAAGGAGAAATATCGGGGTACTTCCAGCATCTGACTGCTTACGGATTGTTCAAAACCGGTGTGGGAAATATACGCACAGATATTCAAATCGGAAAAAATAATACCAATTTTATCAAAGGAGAAATAAAATCGCAAGACCTCAATTTGAACAAACTCTTGTCAAATGACAATTATGGGATGGCTAATTTCGAGATTTCGGTCGATGCACAACAAAACCGGAACAACAAATATGAAGGGTCTGTTGATGCAAGAATCAAAGAGATCGAATTCAAGCAGTATACGTATGAAAACATCAATTTAAAAGGTAATTTCACCGAAACAAGCTTTAATGGGATACTCAATATTGATAGCCCTGAAGGCAAATTGTTGTCCGAAGGTTTTGTCCAACTGAATGGTAATAAATCCATATTTAATTTTTCGGCGCAAGCCCAACATATTAAGTTGGACAAACTGAATCTAAGCAAAAAATATAAAGATTCGGATCTTTCGCTTAATCTGAATGTCAACTTTACAGGCAATAATATAGACAATTTGTTGGGATATATCAACATCAAAGATGTCCGTTTCAGTACCGAAAGAGGAGAATATAATCTTGACAGCCTGACCCTTTCATCTCAAATCTCGGATTCAAATAATAAAATATTGAGTATTACTTCCGACCTGGTAAGCGGAAATATCACCGGACAATATTCCTTCAACGATATTGTTCCTGCGCTCATGGAAACAGGAAATGCCTTTTTACCGGCTGTTATCAAAACGTCTCAAAAGAAAATCGTTTCCGAAAATAATTTCAATATCGATATCACGATTAAAGACACCGAAGAATTCTCTCACATTTTAGATTTACCTTTTGTTCTTTACGACGAAACCAAAATACAGGGTAATTACGATCACGAATCGAATAAATTCAAACTTGAAGTCTCATCGCCCAAATCGGGTTTTAATAAAATGCTGTTTGAAAATTGTTTTATAGATCTTGAAAAGCAAAATAATGAAACTGCTTTACTAAAAGTTAATGCGACCAACACCAAAAAAGATAAGCGCAACACAATAGCTGCAACATTCACGATTGCCGGTAATAAAATAGATTCAAAATTAATCTGGAACAGCAAACAAGATCCCTACAACGGACTTTTTGATTTATCAACTCAATTCACAGAACAAACAGGCGCTTTTCCGTTAAAGACAGAAATTAACTTTTCAGATTCTAAAGTAACTTTTAAAGATTCCATTTGGAGCATCAATCCGTCTCAGATAGTATTGGATTCAGCCAAAATAAAAATAAATCAATTATCCATAGACCACGCAGACCAATTTGTCAAAGTAAATGGAATTATTTCAAAGCAACCTTCCGATAGTCTTTTTGTTAATCTGAACAAAGTCGATTTGGATTATATTTTTGACATTCTCAGTATACGTACTTTCGAACTGGGAGGAAAAGTTTCCGGATATGCTGTCGCCAATGATGTGTATCATACCAGACAATTATCCACCCGGCTGAATGTTGAAAATTTTTCATTTAACAAATCTGTTATAGGAAATTTGAAATTATCAGGTATTTGGGATGATACACAACAAGGTATACAATTGTTGGGAGATGCTCAGAAAAACGATTCCAGCAACCTGAAAGTCAATGGAATGCTCTATCCCATCAAACAGACTTTAAATTTAAATTTCGACGCCCAAAATGTAAATGCTACGTTTTTAAGGAGATATTTAGACCAAGTCGCTAAAAATCTATCCGGTTTACTAACGGGAAAAGTCAATCTTTTCGGAAACTTCTCCGATGTTACGCTCGCCGGCGATGCTTTTGTGAAAAATGGCAGTTTTGGCGTTGATTTTCTCAATACCACCTATACTTTTTCCGACTACGTTCATTTAAAACCGGACGAAATATCTATAAAAAATGCAACATTCTATGACCAATTCGGTAGAAAAGCGTTGGTAAATGGTACTGTAAAACATAAATACTTGAGTGATTTTAAATTTTCGGCAGACATTATCGTTGATAACTTTCTTGTTTTCAATGCAACCGAACGAAAAAATCCGTTTTTTTTCGGGAGCGCTTTCGGAACAGGTTCAGTTAATATCAGAGGCGATGAGAATCTAATCAATTTTGACGTAAAATTAAGATCGGACGAAAAGACGAAAATCACATTAAATCTTATGGAACAAAATGATATTGAGGAATATGACTTTATAAACTTTATCTCGAAGAAAGAAAAAGAACCTCAACCTCTCGATAAAATATTAACCCAACTCACGAACAAACCTGTTTATCTTGTTAAAAAAGAATCAGGAACCGACATCAAATTCAACTTACAATTGACCGCAACCCCCGATGCAACTATCGAGATGATTATGGATCCTGTCAGTGGAGATAAAATCAAAGGATATGGAGAAGGAAATCTCAATATACAATACGGAACAACTTCTCCTCTCAAATTATTTGGTAAATATACGTTGGAAAAAGGAATTTACAACTTTAGTTTCCAGCAGGCATTTTATCGTGAATTCCAAATTCGGGAAGGAAGTTCTATTTCTTTTAACGGCGATCCTTTCGGCGCCATTCTGGATATGGAAGCCGTTTATTCTCTTACTGCAAATATTTCAGACTTAAGTGAAAGTCTTGCCCAAGAAGCGTCGCGGCTTAATATTCCCGTCAATTGTATTCTAAAAATAAAAGGAGAAATGGAACGTCCGGATATTAAGTTTGATATTGAACTTCCCAATTCGACCGAAGACCTTGAACGGCAAATCAAAGCGCTTATCAATACGGAAGATATGATGAACAGGCAAATTGTTTATTTAATGGTTCTCAACAAATTTTATACACAAGATGTCGGAGCTGCAAGTCCGACGCAAAAAAGTAATGATTTTGCATCTCTTGCCGCATCTTCCATATCCTCTCAACTGTCGAGCATTTTGGGTTCGTTTAACGAAAACATTCGAATCGGAACCGTATTTTCCACTAATACCGGCGACTTCTCCGACACGGAAATGGCGCTTATCCTGTCGAGCCAACTACTAAATAACCGGTTAATAATCAACGGAAACTTCGGCTACCGGGATAATCCCTTCACCAATAGCAGCTTTATCGGTGATTTTGATTTGGAATACAAGCTTACCAAAGCCGGAGACATACGGCTTAGAGCCTATAATCATTACAACGACAGATTTTCTTTTCTCAGGACGGCCTACACAACACAAGGGATTGGTCTTTTATACAGGAAAGATTTCAATAATTTCAGGTATATTCTTAGAAAAAGACCTCCTTCTGTCCTTAAACTAACGCTAAAAAATGATTCGACTGTCTCATTTTTACCAAAAACTCCGGAAACCGGAGATTTCATTCGCTTTAAAACGATGCAAAGCACACAGTAAACAGTGCACTTTACAGCGTTTGCTAAGTATTTAAGAGGTGATTTCAAAAAAATTATCAGAAATTGTCGTCTAAATTATGAATGTTATCGAAAAAAAAAATACCTTTGCTTTTTCAAATTCTTTACCATATTAAAAATTATTATTTACAAACAAAAACATTATTAAAATGGAAAATTTAGTAAGCAAAATCAAAGAAAACTTCGAAGCATTTAAAACAGATGTAAGTCTTCAAATCGAAAAAGGAAACAAAGCTGCCGGCACTCGCGCCCGTAAAGCATCTTTAGAATTAGAAAAAATGCTGAAAGAATTCAGAAAAAAATCTTTGGAACATTCCAAAAAGTGATCAAATAAAAATAGCAAAAAGAGGGCGTCTCAAAAGTTGAGACACCCTTTTTTGTTTTACAAGAAAATTTTACCTTTTTCGAAATCTTGTTGAAGTCTACAAACTTTTTATTCGTTCCCGGGAAAGTCCCGTAATTTTAACAACTTCCTCAATGGGCATGCCCAATTTTAAGCAATTGACAGCTGCTTTCTCCATACCTTCTTCACGTCCTTTCTCCATACCTTCTTTCCGACCCTTTTCCATAGCAACTTCACGCTCATAAAGCATAGCGTCTTGAATATCTGCATATTCTGTTATGTGCTTCTTATATTTTTCCATTTCTTCAGGAGTTAATTGTGAAATATCTGCCACGCGGAATAACATATCGAATATCTTTCCTTTCAATTCCGGCGGCCGGTTTTCAAATGTGGGAAGCTTCTTTAACAAATACACCCAACGGTCGAAATTCGTTTCTAATTCGTTGATGGATTTGGTAAATTTGGGCAATTCCAAATATTTGTAAACCAATTTATCGTAAAAAACCTTGCCGGTACTTTCTTCTATTAGCTTGATGTCGTGAAAATAATTTTCATCGTCATCAAACAATATAAAATCCATAATCGCAATTGTATACACGGCTCTTAACCGGAAATCCCATTTCCCTTTCTTTGCTTGCGTTTGGATTGGGAAAGTTGAATAATAAATACTTCGTTCCTTAAAATGCGCCTGCCGTACCTTCTGTAACTCAACGATAAAATACTTCGCAGTGTCGGTTTGGCAATAAATGTCGAATACTGCTTTACGGTCTTCTTCTTTTTGTCCTAACTGCTCCGGTGGAAGATAACTCAAACTGACAATCTTTCCCTGATCTTCAATTAATTCGTTAAGAAAATCAATGAGCAACTCTTTGTAAGCTTCCGAACCGAAAATCCGCTTAAAACCATAATCCACAAGCGGATTCAAATACCGGGGTTCCTTTAACCCCAATTCTAATTCTATTCCCATAAATAATAAGAGTTTTGATATGAATGAAAATTTTTGATTAAATACAGGGCAAATATAAGTAATGATTCAAAAAATTCCAAATATTTTAGACACGAGTATTTGTGTAAATCCGTGATATTTGCATTCTTTTAACACATTATTATTTTACAAATTCCCAGAAGTTTTCGGGAGTAATTACCTGATAAGTACTATTTGGATAGTTTTCTGCAAAACTTTTCGGCAGCTTAGTTTTAGGTTTAGAATTATGTTTGATTTCAAATGTTGACAATACTCCATCTTGCTCTTCGATCAAATCAATTTCTTTCTGATCATGAGTACGCCAAATATACAAATTTTTCGATTGTAACCGAAAAATTAGGAACTTATGATTACAGCCAGCTATTATACTTTTTAATATACCATTTCTTAAGCATTTGAGCTAACGTTATATAACAGAATAAAATAGCTGCCAACCAGTAATAATAATGCAGTGGAAGAGGAACAAATTTTAATGATTCTCCAATACCTGTATAAGGTAATACAACTCCAACAATCAAGAGTAATACGGCTGTTGAAAAAACCAACAAACCCGGTCTTGATTGAAGGAATGGTATTTTTTCTGTTCTAAGCACTTGCACTACTAAGGTTTGCGTGAATAAACTTTCTATAAACCAACCCGTCTGAAACATTCCTGCAAATATGAGTTGTTGCTGTGCAGCTAAAGCGCCATACCCAAGTCCGCCAAAAGCCATCGGACATATTATCAGATACATCAGACCAAAAGTTGCATAATCGAATATGGAACTGGAAGGCCCTATTATAATCATAAAACGTTTAATGTCTGTTGCCATCCATTTCCTTGGTTTAGCCAAAAATTCTTTGTCTACATTATCCCAAGGAATGGAAATTTGAGAGAAATCGTACAACAGATTTAAAATCAGAATTTGTATCGGAAGCATGGGAAGAAAAGGAAACATAGCGCTTGCGCCCAACAAAGAAAATACGTTTCCAAAATTGGAGCTTGCCGTAATCTTGATGTATTTCATCGTGTTGGCAAATGTCTTACGCCCTTCTATCACACCTTGGTTCAATACCATCAAACTTTTTTCCAACAAAATCAGGTCGGCGCTTTCTTTGGCAATATCCACCGCCGTATCGACAGAAATACCGATATCCGCATTTCTCAGGGAAACCGCATCATTAATACCATCGCCCATATATCCTACCACGTGCCCGTTTTCCCTCAACAAGCTAACAATTCTTCCCTTCTGCATGGGTGTTAACCTTGCAAAAATTTGATGCTTTTCGACCAAATCGGAAGCTTCCGAATCTGATAAATTATCCAATTCACTTCCTGTAATAATCTTGTCGAATTTTAATCCGACTTCCCGGCAGACTTTTCCGGCTATAACATCATTATCTCCGGTTAATACCATCACTTTGATGCCATTCTCTTTTAAGGATTCAAGGGCTGATTTCGCCGTTTCCTTAGGAGGGTCGAGAAACGCGACAAAACCATCCAACACCAAACCTGACTCATCTTCTATTGTATAAACATTACTGTGGCTTTTATCAAAAATACGATGGCCGACAGCAATTACCCTTAAACCGTCTTCATTGAGAGATGATGCGTTTTTATATATTTCAGCCTTTAATTCTTCATTGAAAGGAACTTCTCCCGACGGCGTGTGTACAAAAGAAGTACAGGCCAGCATTTCATCGACAGCCCCCTTGGTAATTATCATAGGCATTCCACCGGCTTGCTGCAAAATAACAGACATACGCCGGCGAACAAAGTCGTATGGAATCTCATCCAAGCTTTTCCACGACGATGCTGCATCTTTGCATGCTTGAGCATCTTTATTTTCAAGTATGGCTACATCCATTTGATTTTTCAATCCCGATTGGAAATAACTATTGAAACAAGCTAATTCAAAGACTTTAGCGCTATCTTGCATAAATATATCCAAATGCTTTGTTACAATAATTTTGTCTTGTGTAAGTGTTCCTGTTTTATCTGTACATAAGACATTCATTGCTCCAAAATTCTGAATGGCATTGAGTTTCTTCACTACCACTTTCTCCTTAGACATGCGTACGGCGCCTTTGGCCAAATTACTTGTTACAACAACAGGTAACATTTCGGGAGTAAGTCCGACTGCCACCGACAATGCAAACAAAAGGGCATCCAACCAATTTCCTTTTGTAAATCCGGATATAAAAAATACAACAGGCACCATTATCAACATAAAGCGAATAAGCAACCAGCTTACTTTGTTTACTCCGATATCGAAATTAGTTTGTTGCGTTTCTGTGGTGGTAAGCGCTTTGGCCATAGAACCAAAATAAGTGTTCGCCCCTGTAGTAAGCACAATCGCCGTAGCAGTACCAATATCAACATTGGTGCCCATAAAACATAAATTCTTAATATCAAGAATATTATCCGTGCCGGTAGCCTCATCATCTTTTTCGACCGGTAAAGATTCTCCGGTTAAGGCCGATTGGGATATATAAAGGTCTTTACTGTGAATCAATCTGACATCCGCAGGAATTATATCTCCGGCCGCTAATTGAATAATATCTCCGGGAACAAGTTCCTCAATATGAATTTCCTTGTTTTCGGATTTTCCGTCTTTCGATATTCTCGTTACGGTACAATTCGTATGTACCATTGCTTTCAGCGCTTCCGCACTTTTAGCGGATTTATATTCCTGCGTAAATTTTATAACAACAGACAACAACACCATTACTACGATTATAGTTGTTCCTGTGTAATCTCCGGTCAAAACCGATACCAATGCCAGGATAAACAACACATAATTAAATGGATTATTGAAAGCCAAAAGCAGCTGCAGATACCAAGGTTTCGGCTTATCATGTATTACTACATTCCTCCCATAAGAGTTGAGCCGGTTATTTACTTCATCTTCCGTCAATCCCTGAAGATTAGAATTTAATTCCTGAATAATCTGTTCCGGTTTTTTCAGAGCAGAAATTTTTAAGTCTTGGGAAATACGTTTTTCATGCTCAGTTCCCAGTTGATTTTGAAGATTCTTATGAATCAATTGAAAAAAAACAGATTTCATTTCACTTTATCTTATTTATTTTGAAGAGTTGTATCCTTGGTCATCGTATTCGAAGAAAAACTTTTCTTCTCCGAATGAAGGTTTAAGTTGGTCAAACCATGTTGCAGCCGGATCATATTTTGCAAAAAACGGAATACCTATCCAATCGGGATTCCTTCCTTGTAAAAATCTCATTACAAAATGCTTCTCCTCATTAATTTCGGCAATTCCCAGAACTTGTACTTTACCGGCATTTGTGCTCATACTTGGCCCTCTAACTGTGCGACAAGTTCCACTCACTTTAGAATAAGCTTTCTTATAAATTTGCCAACACCTTTCCAACGGTAATTCGAAAAAATACTTGGAGCCTGTATCTCTTGCAACAAACATATAATAAGGTATACAATTCAAATCAACTTGTTTACGCCACATTTCCGCCCAAATATCGGGATGATCGTTGATTTTTCTAAGCAGAGGAGACTGTGTGCGAATTTGCACGCCTGTACTTCTGATTTTGGCAATCGCAAGTTTTACGGTTTCAGTCGATAATTCGACCGGATGATTAAAATGAGCTTGTATTGTCAGATTTTTTCCCGATTTTATAACTTTCTCAAATAATGTCAATAATTCTCCGGAATCTTTATCCGTTAGAAAACGATAAGGCCAATATGCCAATGATTTAGTGCCCAAACGAATAGTCCGGATATGATTGAACTCTTTTTCCAACAAAGGTTCTATATAAGCTATCAAAGCATGGGCAGTCATTGTCAGCGGATCGCCTCCGGTAAACAAAACATCCGTAACTTTAGGCTTTGTTTTAAGGTATTTGAAAAAAAGATCAGCTTCCCGCATAGAAAACTTCAAATTATTCATTCCGGAAAATTGAGGCCATCTGAAACAAAAAGTACAATAAGCATGGCAAGTCTGTCCTTTTGCAGGGAAAAAAAGCACCGTTTCTCTGTATTTATGTTGTATGCCATGTAATTTTATATCTCCCAAAGTCGGCACATTATATTCTTGTCCTGCCGGATTAGGATTTAGGTCCATCCTGATTTCATTAATTTTATTTTTCAGGAATTCTTCCGAAGAACCGGAATTAATCAAGCGCAATACTTCATTGTACTGCTTTCTTAACAACATTTCTCTGCGAGGAAAATTCAACGTAAAAATAGGATCATCAGGAATGTTGTTCCAATCAATCAATTCATCCGTCACATAATTGTTAGTTTTGAACGGAAGAACCCTCCCTACAACTTCTATAGCTTCTTTGTCTTCAGGATTCAATCGTGATATTTGCGGAATCGTCTCATAATTAGACAAACTAAATGCATGGTATTTCTTGTTTACGGTCATAATTTTAGTTTTAGTTCAATAGAATCAAATTTAGATTCTCATTGAATTATTTCAAATACCTAAAACAAATGTAGAAAAAATAAGGTCAGGAACTTTGATTATTATAAAAGTTTTACTTTTTTTGAATTTTTTTTAATAAGTGCTATGTAAAAAATAACTTGGTAACTTATAATGATTAAAAGATTCCTCACTTCGTTCGGAATCTTTTAATCATTTGCTTCTACATAATCAATAAAAGCTTTATTCACCAATCTATTTCCTCCCGGAGTCGGATAATTTCCCGTAAAATACCAATCGCCCTTGTGATTCGGACAGGCCTCATGCAGACCTTCTATGGATTGATAAACAATCTCGACTTCAGCTTGAGTTCCTTCGGGAGTGAGTATTTCTGCAATTTTTCTCGAAATTTCCAGTGCAGAAAAAGGTTTGTATATTTCTTTTACATAATTAATAATTTGTTCTTTCGGAAGAAATTCTTGCGCTTTCGATTGCTGATAAACCTCATCAATAATATGTTTCATTCCACGTTCGTGCAACAAAGCAATCGCTGCGCGGAAAGCGACAAATTCATCCATACGGCTCATATCAATACCATAACAATCGGGATAACGAACTTGTGGCGAAGAAGAAACAATGACTATTTTCTTTGGATGCAAACGGTCTAATATTTTAATGATACTCTGCTTCAAGGTAGTGCCACGAACAATACTATCATCGATCACGACCAGATTATCGGTATACGGTTCAATGGAGCCATAAGTAATATCGTAGACATGCGTAGCCAAATCGTCGCGACGATTACCCTCAGCAATGAAGGTCCTCAACTTAATGTCTTTGATAGCGACTTTTTCCTGACGAACACTCAGCGAAAGGCTGTGAAAACCTTCCATCATACCGAAAAAAGCAACTTCAGACGTATTGGGAATAAATGAAAAAACCGTATGTTCCAAATCTCTATCAATGGCTTCCATAATCGGATCAATCAACAAGCGACCCAGCATTTTTCTTTCCCTGTAAATATCCTTATCGCTTCCACGTGAAAAATAAATGCGTTCGAATGAACATGGACTGATATGTTGGGGTTCCTGAATTTGTTCCAAATCTATTTTTCCGTTTTGACGGACGATAAATGCCTGCCCCGGCTGCAATTCTTTAACATCCTCAAAGGGTACATCCAAAACCGTTTGAATCACAGGACGCTCGGATGTTACAACTACAATTTCATCATCCTGATAATAAAATGCCGAACGTATTCCACAAGGATCGCGAAAAGCAAACATATCCGTATTTCCCGTAACGCCGCAAATCACGTATCCGCCATCCCAAGTCTGACTTGAACGACGTAACACATGGGCGATATCAATATTTTCACCGATCTTACTGTTCAGATTCATCCCATCGGTGATTTTGAGTTTATAGAGATCATACAAGTGTTGAACTTCACGATCCAGATAATTACCCATCATTTCAAGCATCATCAATGTATCGGAATTCAATCTCGGATGCTGACCTTGTTCCGTTAATTGTTGAAATATTTCATCGACATTTGTTAAATTAAAATTCCCGCACAACATCAAACTACGGGAACGCCAGTTATTCCGGCGAAGAAACGGATGTACGTATGACATTCCATAACGTCCGGTAGTACCATAGCGAAGGTGCCCCATGTAAACCTCGCCACAGAAGGGAATATTTTCCTCTAATAAATGGTCGGGGAAATCTTTGATTTTCCGGTGCACTTCTTCGAATATTTCATTAATAGCGCCGCTTCCCAATGCCCTTTCACGGAAAATATATTCCGTTCCGGGCGCTGCTTTGGCATTGACACAACCGATTCCGGCGCCTTCCTGTCCGCGGTTATGCTGCTTTTCCATCAAAAGATATAACTTGTCCAGGCCGTATCGCCATGTGCCGTATTTTTCTACATAATACTCCATGGGTTTGAGCAGACGGACAAGCGCTATTCCACATTCGTGTTTCAGTATTTCAGACATTATATTATTGATATTTAAATATAAACACAGAGACACGGAGGCACAGGGTTTCTAATATTGCTCTGTGTTTCCGTGTCTCTGTGTTAAAAAATAAAATTTCATTTATCTTATGAACAAAAGTTCCCTGTATTTAGGCAACGTCCAAAGTTCGTCGTCAACTATCAATTCAAGCCTGTCGATATGATAGCGGATTGAATCGAAATAAGGTAATACTTTGTCGTGATAGGCAATCGCTTTTTCTTTTTCGCTTTCAATCTTGTTGGCAATTTTACGAGCCTCCACCATTTTATCTACATCGATTTTGATGGCATTAGTATGTTCGGCAATCTCTTCAATAATTTGTTTGTCTATAACAAATAATTCATTGGCCCTTTTTGTATCATAGATTTTACTAATCTTGTAAACATTATCCAACAACATGGTTTGATAGCGAGTAGCCACAGGAATCACATGATTAACGGCCAAATCACCCAATACGCGGGCTTCTATCTGGATTTTCTTCGTATAAGTTTCCCATTTCACTTCGTTGCGTGCATGAAGCTCTTTTTCGGTAAACACGCCGAGTTTGGAGAACATCTCCACGCTTTGTTTCGTTGTATAGGCGTCATAAACCACCGGAACGCTCGTTTCACAATTCAAACCGCGTTTGGCGGCTTCCGCTTTCCATTCGTCCGAATAACCGTTTCCATCGAAGCAGATCGCTTTGGAATCTTTGATATACTGACGGAGAACGTTGAAAATCGCTTTCTCTTTACTCTCGCCATTCGCCAATCGGGCATCGACTTCAGATTTAAATTCAAGCAACTGGGCGGCAACAACCGAGTTCAACACAATCATTGCAGAGGAACAATTGGCCGAAGACCCGACCGCGCGAAATTCAAAGCGATTACCCGTGAATGCGAAAGGCGAAGTACGGTTACGATCGGTATTATCGATCAATACTTCAGGAATGTGTGCGACGCCTAAGCTCAATTTTTTCTTATGGTCTACTATGATGGCTTCTTCGCTGGTGCTTTTTTCCAATTTGTCGAGAACGGTAGTCAGCTGAGAGCCTAAAAAAGCCGAAATAATCGCGGGAGGAGCTTCGTTAGCCCCTAAGCGGTGGGCGTTTTGAGCCGTCATGATAGAAGCTTTCAACAAAGCATTATGTTTATGAACAGCCCTTAAAACATTTACTAAGAAAGTAACGAATAATAAGTTTTCTTCAGGAGTTTTGCCCGGGGTAAGCAACCCTACTCCGGTATCTGTTCCGAGCGACCAATTATTGTGTTTACCCGAACCATTGATGCCTGCAAATGGTTTTTCGTGCAGCAACAGGCGGAAACCATGGCGGCGGGCGACTTTCTTCATGATAGACATGATAAGCAAATTTTGGTCGACAGCCAAATTTAGTTCGCCATAAATAGGAGCTAATTCAAACTGGTTGGGAGCCGCTTCGTTGTGGCGGGTTTTCAACGGAATACCATACTTATATCCTTCAAATTCAAGATCTTTCATATAAGCCGTCACACGGCTCGGAATGGCTCCGAAGTAGTGGTCTTCCAATTGCTGGTTCTTTGCGGATTCGTGTCCCATCAAGGTACGGCCGGTAAGCAACAAATCGGGACGGGCGGCGTATAATCCTTCATCAACCAGGAAATATTCCTGTTCCCAACCGAGATAAGCATATACTTTTTTCACATTGCTGTCGAAAAGCCGGCAAACGGCCACAGCCGCTTTATCCACTGCAGTCAACGATTTCAGCAAGGGCGCTTTCATGTCGAGCAACTCGCCGGTGTATGAAACAAAAATGGTAGGAATACACAACGTGTCATCTACGACAAATGCGGGGGAAGAAGGATCCCATGCCGTATAGCCGCGCGCTTCGAAAGTGCTGCGGATACCGCCGCTCGGAAATGAGGAAGCATCCGGCTCCTGCTGTATCAGCAACTTCCCCGAAAATTCTTCTATGATTGCTTCTCCCGGCGCGCCGGCATATTCAATGAAAGAATCATGTTTTTGAGCCGTGCCGTCTGTTAATGGTTGAAACCAATGCGTATAATGCGTCGCGCCAAGTTCCGTCGCCCACATTTTCATGCCGGTCGCTACATCGTCGGCAATTCTTCTGTCTAATGTAATACCTTTTTCTACGGCATGGGTTATGGCTTTTAAGGTATCTTTAGACAAGTATTTAGCCATTACCGATTGGGTAAATACATACTTTCCGTAATAATCGGAAAGATGCTTTGCCGGTGCAGCTACTTCGACGGCTTTCTTTTTAAAAGCTTCGCTTACTACTTCAAATCTTAAATTAGCCATAAAAGGAGACTTATTTCAAAATGATATTATTTTTTCTACATTCTTCTATCATGTCTTCCGGCCAAATGCTGGCTTGTACTTCGCCTATGTGGGCGCAACGTAAAAAGAACATGCAAAGACGGGATTGACCGATGCCCCCGCCAATAGAAAGCGGGAATTTATCCTCTATTAAGCTTTTATGATAAAACAGTCCCAAGCGATTCTCAGCTTTTCTTATTTTCAGTTGTATTTGAAGCGCCTCCTTATCTACACGAATACCCATTGATGATAATTCGTAAGCCGATTCCAAAATAGGATTCCAAACAATAATATCTCCGTTGAGACCTTTGTAACCCTCTTTTGTCGGCGTACTCCAATCATCATAGTCGGGAGAGCGCCCATCGTGAATTTTTCCGTCGGCCAATTCACTGCCAATACCAATCAAAAAGACCGAACCATATTCTTTCACTGCTTCAAATTCTCTTTCTTTTGGCGTAAGATGAGGATACTTCGCCTGTAAATCTTCCGTATGGATAAATGTAATCTCCTTACTTAAAATTGGTTTTATTTGCGGGTATGTCTCGCATACTGTTTTTTCGGTATTCAATAAGGCGCCGTAAATTTTCCGCACGATTGATTTTAAAAAGTCCAAATTACGGTCACCAACCGTTATGGTACGTTCCCAATCCCATTGGTCGACATACAGCGAATGGATATTATCCAATTCTTCATCGGCGCGGATGGCATTCATATCGGTATAAAGTCCTTTACCCGGTTCAATACCATAGCTCCCCAATTTCATACGCTTCCATTTGGCCAGCGAATGTACTATTTCTGCACGTTTATTTCCCAATGCCAATATTTCAAATGAAACAGGCCGTTCTATGCCGTTAAGATCATCATTAATACCGGTACCCGACAGCACAAAAAGCGGAGAGGTTACTCTCCTCAAATCTAATGCTTGCGACAATTCTTCCTGAAATTTCGACTTGATTTGTTTAATCGCCTGCTCTACTTTATCCGGAGCAAGCGTAGGCTTATAATCTTTAGGAATATAAAGAGACATAAAATTATTTATGTATTATTAATGATATTCAAAATAAGGGCACAAATTTAGCATTTTAATTTTTATTAATGACAATATTTTTCAAAACATCATTGAAAATGAGTTGAAAATTGAAAATTGAAAGTAAATTTCTTTTTTTACTTCAATGTTGTTTAGTTAAGTAACGTGCAAAAAATAAGATGACAATTTATAATGATTAAAAGATTCCTCACTTCGTTCGGAATGACATCAACAACAGAGACGACCGAGAGGGAAAGGCGGCTACGCCGCCTTTCCCTCCATCTTATCCTAAAGTAAGGCTGTCATTCCGAACGAAGTGAGGAATCTTTTAATCATTATAAATTGTCATCTTATTTTTTGTTTTTAATATTTATTAACTAAATTAAGTGAACAATTATCAAAATTCATTATAACTTTGACCCCGTATTTCATGGCTCCTTAATTGCCATGAAGATACAAAGACACAGACACGCATAAGAAAAACAACACGTAATTGACACATGACACCACATGCAAATCTTTTAAAGAATTGTGTATACAAAGAAACATACACATTCAAAGAAAATCATAACAACAAAGAAATTTTAACAACAAGGAAGAAAGGTATATTTTCCTCTTTCTCTCTGAGTTTCCCTGTTCCTTTAGTGGCTTACGTTGTCTCTTGTTTGAGAAAACAGGGGGCGATGGCTTTTTGTGAAAAAAGTTGGGCAGGAATGGATACTTCATCCTTTCCGCAGTGTGTGAGAAAAACGTGTTATGTATTGGGGAACAGGGAATTCTGAGAGAAACTAAGAGTTAAAAATCACTATTAAAATAATTTTTATAACACTACTAATAACAAAGATTCATGAAAATGGAACAAATTTTTAACACACAAAAAAAACGTAAAAGAGTATTATTAATGACTCTTGTGTTCTTATGCGCAGCCTTGAGCGCTAATGCGCAATCCTATGGAAATTCACTGTTTACGAGATCCGGTTCAGAGAAACCATCGATGGCGCCATTGAAGGCTACTGTGAATATTTCTT
>Ga0123357_10003706_pt1 | contig 17639 bp, 13 predicted proteins | sample TergutEmb28metaG_FD_89873 | JGI IMG/M metagenome (GOLD analysis project Ga0123357, IMG submission 89873) | Embiratermes neotenicus P4 segment gut microbial communities from Petit-Saut dam, French Guiana - Emb289 P4 | ecosystem: Host-associated > Arthropoda: Insects > Digestive system > Gut ... | reverse complement strand
CCGCGCTTGTATTCGGAGCGGCAAACATTCCCATGCCGAGACCGAGAAAAAGCAGAATCGTGAAAAAGATGCCGTAGCCAAAATTGAAGGGCAGCGCGTTAAGCAGCAAAAAGCCTGCGGCCGAGATCACCATGCCTCCGGTGGCGAAGAAACGCGCGCCGTAACGATCCGAGAGTTTGCCGCACAGCGGCCCCATTATGAAAAAACCGCCCGTCATCGGAAGCATATAAATGCCCGACCACAGGGGCGTCGATTCAAAACTGTAGCCGTGCAGCGGAAGCCAAATGCCCTGAAGCCAGATCACAAGCATAAACTGCAATCCGCCCCGGGCCACTGTGGAAAGAAAGAGGCTTACGTTGCCAAACGTGAACGCGCGGATTTTGAACAGTTCCAGTTTGAACATCGGCATCTTCACCCGCAACTCTATGAATACAAAGAGGACGAGAAGTACTATACCGGCGCTAATGCCGAAAATGACAAAGGGGTTTCCCCAGCCCATTTTGGAAGAACCGTAGGGCATGATGCCAAGGGTGATGGCCAAAAGCAGAAGCGTCAGACCGCCCGCGAAGGTAACGTTGCCGAGCCAGTCAATTTTTTGTGTTTTATCCGGTTTGGACTGTTCCTTGAGCATCAGGTACGCCCAAATCGTTCCAAAAAGCCCGATGGGTACGCTGACAAGGAAGACCAGCCTCCAGTTGATATCCGCGAGTATACCTCCAAGAATGAGGCCAAGCAGGGTTCCGCCTACGCTTGCTATCTGGTTTAGCCCCATCGCAAAACCGCGCTCGTTTGGCGCAAAGGCGTCGGTTATGATGGCCATACTGTTAGCCATGAGGAAACCGGAGCCGACCGCCTGGAAGAGACGGACGATAATCATGAACAACAAACCGCTCGCGCCCGATGCCGGTGAAAAGTACAGCACAATCGACGCGGCGGTAAAAATAGCGAAACCCAGATTGTACAGGCGCACGCGTCCGAATATATCGGACAGCCTGCCGAAAGTAACCAGCAGGGTCGCGGTAACCAGCGTAAAGCCCATAAGCATCCAGAGCATATAGTCCGCGCCTTCAGGCGAAAGAGGATTAACGTTCGTGCCCCGAAAGATGGCGGGCAGGGAAATCAGGAAAATATTGCCGTTGATTGAGGCCATTAAAACACCGACGGTTGTATTGGAAAGGGCAATCCACTTATAGGGCACTTTTTTGTTTTTTTTGGTTTCACCGGACTGTTCTATTGTTGTTGTCATTTTTTATCGAATAGTCCCCGCAATTATTAGAAATTTGACATTTTTGCAATTTTTCATGTCTTTTCTCCTTTGCTCGTTTATTTCATACATTATCATATTTTCTTTTTAATTTGATATCAAGATGTAAAAAACGACTTTTATTTGTTGGATAGAAATTGTACAATTGGCATAGGGGCAAAATAAGGATGAAAGAACCGGAGTTGTACAAAATAAAACCGCTTTACGGCCGGGAGAAACCGTGGAAAGACGCTGAAACGGCGCGGGTCGGCGTTTTTCCCTGTCCTGACTTCTTCGGCGCTTTGCTGATTGTATAGTATTTTTTTGACCGGTTGCCTAATCAAAAAACAGGCATACCCCGTATACCCTTTCAGCGCCGCCCTCCAGCAAGGCCGCGGCGCATGCGTTCATTGTCGCGCCTGTTGTGATTACATCATCAAAGAGAATCGCTGTCCTGGGCGGCTGCCTGGTACAGAGAATCCGCCCTTTAAGATTCCTGCCCCGTTCCTCCTTGTTAAGCTCCTTCTGGCTTCGTGAGGGAAGCCGCCTGAGGCAGCGGCTTACCGGAATTCCGCGACCGGATCTTTTGTGGTCTTTATCCAGCAATCCCGCCAAATGTTCCATTTGATCCCAGCCCTGTTTCCTGATTTTTCCAGGCCGCGGAGGCACCGGCACCCACGCGCTATCTTTGGCTTCCGCGCCGAAATCGTCCGGAACCCTGCTCAGGCAGCCTGCCAGGAAATTGGCAACGCCAAGCGATTTTCCGAATTTATAGGCCCCGAGTATTGCTTTGAATTTTCCGGCATAGGGGAAGAAGGTCTTCATTCGGATAATGTTTTCATTGTAGGTCCCGCTGTCAGCCGCTCCGCCAGCGCGGCAAAAAAGACAGGTCTCTTTTTCGGAAATAAGCGGCTTTCCGCATATTTTGCAGCGCTGGTCCGGCGAAAAACACGATTCCAGGAGCTGCCTGCAATTTAAACAAATGCCGTAAAATGCGTCTGTTTGAGCGTACAAAGCTTCACCGCATCCTCCGCATCCGGAAGGGAAAAAATATTCCCTAAGGTAGAATATGGATTTCATACATATATATTGCATGGAAGTCTTAAAATGCTTCGTTTTTTACGACAATTACAATAAAAAATTTAAAAAAAGCGCGACTTTCAATGTACTATCGTGTATGACAAATTACTTTATTGTGTATTAATATTCATACACGAAATCTATTTTCCATACAATAAGGATTGACAATAAGGATTGAAGTCAATTTCGATTTAATGTAGACTATTGCGTGAATGAAGCCATCATACATAATAATCGCTATACTTTCTTTGGTTACCCCTATAGTGATGGGCCAATTGGTCGGTCATATAGAACTGGGTATGGTTGCGTCGTTGGGCGGATTGGCCCTGATAAACGAAGTATATGAAAATTCAGGTCCCTGGCAAACTTTCGTAAGTCTGGAATATGCCATTATTTTCAGCACTGCGGCCTTTATGTGCGGAATGGCTATTGCCGGTACTTCTTCGTTTTCCCTTATTTTGCTGCCTGTAGTAATTTTTATCGTAACTACATTCGGCGAGCTTAACAGGGTCTTAATAAAAAATGCCTCCAGGTTCATTGTGTTTCTGATAATCGGCTATCACTTTCAGGCCACACGGGATACGTTTCACATATTATCATCCTATTTTCTAATCGGGACATTGTGGACTTCGCTTGTCCTGATGGTAATAAAAATGCTGTCAAAAGGTGTAACGGTTGCGGCGCCGATTCCAAAAAAATATTCCGCCAGGCAATATCTGAATCGCTGGATAAAATCACTGGCCCATCTCCGGGGATGGCAATTTCCGCTGCGCATAACATCCTGTATTGCAGCAGCCCAGGTCTTAAGGTACTTTGTGCCTGAACATCACAGTTATTGGGTACTGCTGACTATCGCCCTGGTTACCCAGCACAATATTGACCATCAGCCCGCGCGTATCAGGAACCGCGGCCTGGGTACGCTTATCGGCGTATGCATTTCTTTCTTTCTTGTATATTTTTCAATACCAGTTTACCTGCTGATACTGGTCATCGCCCTTTTGGCGTCATTGCGCGTACTGTTCCGTGAAACCAACTATCTGCTTTATGCGGGCGTGATGACCCCGCTTGTGATCATTCTGCTGGACTTTGGAAAGTTATCATCGGTTACGCTGTTGCTCGACCGCCTGGCCGCCACGCTGGCCGGATGCGCAATCTCATTTGTATTTAGTTATATGATATGGCGGAAATTTCTGCGCAACGCGGCAAGTTCGTAAATTAGCGTACGCGCGCTGTATTATCATTCCCGGTCCCTGTCGCGCTGATCATTGAATGTATGACAAGGTCGAACTCATCCGTTTGAGGTTTGCCTGTAGTGCGGTTAAAGAGACCGAAACCATTCCCGTTACGGTTAAAGCTTCCGTTGTCCCAATAAACAGGAACAAATCCGTTGTTTTTTGCGGCGCCAAACATATAGGAAATATACGCCAGCCGGTTCTGATCTCCGGATGGGGATACATTGCGTACAGGCCCGGTCTCTCCGATGATTACCGGGATGTTTTTGTCGGTATAATATTCCTTAATGGTACTGAATAAGGTATCAATCGCCGCTTTTTCGTCTGAAGTACCCCAGACTGCCAAATTGCCGTAAAGCGCAAAATTTTCGGGCCGGTAATAGTGGAACGTAACTATTTGCTTGCCTGGAACACTATCGTTTGGCAGGGTGAAACCGCCGGAATAGAGAGCTTCGGGGCCGGAACAATAAGCGGGAATTATAAGGAAACGACTGGCATTTTCGCCGCCTTCCTTACGTACAGAGTCGGTAAAAACCTGGGTCCACTTGTTGAGAAGGGCGATCTGATCGGCCGGTACTTCTCTTCCGGCCGTATAACCGTTTCCGTCGTGCAGTTCATTAAAAGCTTCAAACATCAGATATTCGCCTTCATCCCTGAACTTTACCGCTATCTGCTCCCATATGGTTCCGAATTTTGCCGTTATATCACTTTCCTGTCCGGCCAGGGCCTTGTTAATCGACAACCAGCCGTCTTCCTGTGTTGTATTTGCGGTACTGCCGTCGTTGTGCAGGTTAATAATGGTAAAAAGGCCGGCGTTATGTGCATAGCCTACTATCTCGGCAACGCGATTCAGAAAGTCCGGGTCAATAGTATAATCCGGCGCGGGACCTATATGCCCCATCCAGGTAACGGGAATTCTGACAATATCAAAACCGGCGGCTTTAATGCCATTAAAAAGATTCTGGTTGAGTGACGGATTCCCCCACTTGGTTTCAGAAGACACTCCGCTGCCATACGCGTCCAGTGAGTTACCGATATTTATGCCTGTCTTTATGCCATTATCCCTGAAAAAATTCGCCGCGTTTACAACCGGCTGTACGTTCGCTTGTTCAGGGGTAGACGGACAGGAAAGAACCAACAACAGGAATGAAATCAAAAGAAGCGTTGCCGCTCTTTTGAACATAACTTTTCCCTGCATAGCTACTCCTTTTTGGCGGCAGCGAATTTGCTAATCCTGGCAATAGAAAAGAGCCTTTACTTAATAGTTTATCCCAAATTCGTTAAATATCAATAATTTTCGATAAATAATTATATTATCAGAACATAAAATTTCCGGCAGTGATAGAACCTTACGAATCTCCATTATATCAAAATCAATATATATTGTCAAGAATTTTTAACAGAATTTTTTTGACAGAAATTTTATTAAAATCAACATACCCCGCCGCAGGTTCGGCGGGGTACGGTTGTTACGCCTTACATCGCATTAGCTTTTATCCAATTGATAATTTCATCGATTCTGCCGAAAACAAGGCCGGTAACCGTATCCGCGCAGCCGTAGTAAATGGCGAGCCTGCCTGTATCCTTGTCGACCAGCGCCGCACAGGGAAAGGTTACATTCGGTACATCGCCGGCCAGTTCGTAAAGTTCACGGGGGTTGATTATATACGGCCTCGCGCGGGCAATCACTTGCCAGGGCTTTTCAAGATCAAGGAGGGCGGCGCTGAAAGAATAGACAAAACCGTTACAGCTGGTCAGCACACCGTGATAAAACAGTAGCCAGCCTTCCGTGGTTTCAATCGGACAGGGCCCGGCGCCGATCTTGGTACTCTGCCACCCGTCCGCGGGCGACATGACATGACGGTGCTTTCCCCAATACACAAGGTCGGGGCTTTCCGAGTAAAAAATGTCTCCGAAGGGGGTATGCCCGGAATCGCTCGGACGGGAAAACATGGCGTAATTTTTGCCGATCTTCCGCGGGAAAAGGGCACCGTTACGGTTGTAGACCATCATCGGGTTTTCCATCTGATAAAATTTTTCAAAATCAAAGGTATAACCCAGGCCCAGGCTGGCGCCATGATAGCCGTTGCACCAGATTATGTAGTAGCGGTCTTCGATAAAAATTACCCGGGGATCGTATTTATAATCCGAATCGGGTATATCGGGATCGGTTTTGATAAACTGAATAGGTTCGTCTTCGATTTTCCAGCTAAAACCGTCTTTGCTTTTTCCCGCGTTAAGGTCCATATGGCGCGCCGTATCGTCGCAGCGGAAGACGCCGGCATAGCCGTCCCTGAAAGGCACAACCGCGCTGTTGAAAATACTGTTTGAACGCAGGGTCAGGTCCCGCTTAATGATAGGGTTCCCCGAATAGCGCCACATCAGTTCCTTTTTGGGGTTGCTTCCAGCCGGCCGTTCTTCCCAGGGAATATTGGGCAGGCTTGTTCCGTTTAGTATTATGTTATTCATCATCAGTACTCCATTACTTAATGCCGTTGGCCTGGTTGATTAGGTCGTTCCATGACTGTGATACCGATTCAACAAGCTGGGCCGGATCATCTTCCCACCACCACATTGCCCAGGCAATATCACCGCGTTCAAGACCGGGGATATAAATATAGTTCTTTATGGAACCATATTTCGGATCACGGAAAATGGACAGAGTTTCATCAACCGCGCGGGAATCCCGGTATTGGTTATACAAGTCTATTTTCCATGAATCGCTGTCCTGGTCAACAGGCGTATACCAAAGCTGTACTGCATAGAGAATTTTATCAACCTCATCCGGTTTGTAGGTCGAAGGAATAGCCATTACGTTTTCATCGGTACTGTAACGGTAATTTTTGGCGCTCGGCCCTTTGGGGAAAATAACATAGCCCCAGTCGTCCTTCATGTTCTGTAAATCATTTGCCATCCATTCAGGTGAAACCAGCATTGCTGTTTTTCCGTCGGTGAACTCGGATTTATACCAATCCCAGTTGGAAATTTCCGGCCGCGGCTTCAGAACGCCTTCGTTTTTCAGCCGTATTCCGAACTGCAGAGCCTGTAAAAATTCAGGGGTATTGGTAGCGTTGGTAAATTTACCTTTGGCATCCCTTCCGATATAGTTGGCGCCGTTACTCGCGACAAGCGCGTCAAGTATATCCGTGGAGAGATCCTGGGTCATCGCGTAGGTATCAATTATGCCGGTATTGTTGATATCCCGAGTGAGTTTTTTGCACAGATCCAGAAATGCGTCCCAGGTCCATGTACCTGCTTTCTGCATATCGTAGGGAAGATTGGGATCAAGCCCCGCTTCCCTGAAGAGCCGCTTGTTGAAGAAGAGACCTGTAGCATGACGGCTTGTTCCGTAGCCGATGGAAAATGCATAGGCCTTGCCGTCAAAGGTCAGTGAATCTATTACATCCTTGTTCCACTCAACCGGCTTTGATGAAGTAAAATCAACGGCCTTGCTGGAATTTACCGGGTAGAGCAATTTTCGGTTTATGAGCATCATTGCCCAGTTTGGCTGAAGGCAGAAAACCTGGGCTGCGGGCTTCCCCGCCATCGTGGAAGTCGCCGCAACCTGCGCCATTTGTTCCCAGCTTGCGATATTTTTTTCACGCATGGTAAAACCGTTATCTTTTTGTATTTTTGCCCGGTACGCAATGAGCTTTTCTTCCGCATCGTTGGCGGCTTTTCTGGTAGACGAATCCCAGTCACCCCACCAGTTCCCGATAACAATATCCATACCCTTAAGCGACGTACTGTCCTTGCCGCCCCCTGCCCATACCGGCAACCCTGCCGTAAGCAGTACCAATGCGAGGATAGGTACCATAGCATTCGATCTTTTCATCATAATAACCTCCTCAAAGAAATAGAATCTCAAACGAAAGCCGCAAAACGGCTGCCGTGTAAAAACCTGCTACATTTTTATCCCCGTCTGACTCAGGGACTCAACAAAAGCTTTCTGGGCCAAAAGGTAAAGTACAATCAGCGGCGCCAGGCACATCAGCATGCCGGTCGCAATCATTGCCTGGGTATAACCTACCGGAGCCACGCCTCCCGTTGCACCGCTTGCGTTATTCATCATCGTCCACCAATTGGCAAAATTGTTTGCCAGTCCGCCAAGACTTCCCGATAACATTTTATAATTGGTCAAAAACAAAGTCGAATAGAAAGAATCGGTCCATTGCCAAACAAAGGAGAACAGGAAACAGGAACTGAGCATGGGCGCCGCGTCGGGAAGCATGATGCGGATAAAAGTGCTGAATTTGTTGCAGCCGTCCACCCATGCCGCTTCTTCAAGCTCCTTTGGCACGCTGCGGAAATACTGCCGGAGCATAAAAATATACAGGCCGCTCTTTAATCCCATGCCTGTGGCCGACAGCATCCAGTAACCTGCGACGCTGTTCAGCAGATTGGCGGGACTGCCGGTGATTAACCGTATAATGCCGAATATATCAAAAAAATGAAAGTTAAGGTACAGGGAAGCCATAATGGTCTGCGGTGGCACAATAATGATAAGCATAACGCACATAAACCAGAAATTCTTAAATGGAAATTTGAAGCGCGCAAAACCGTAACCTGCCAGGGTACACGCCGCTATCTGCAAAAGCGAACTGACGATTACGATAACCAGGGTTTGAATAAGCGAAGGCCAGAATTCCATCAGACGGCCCGCCAGAATGTAATTTCCCAGTGAAAAATGACGGGGGATGCTGATGACGGTACCGTCATACAGATCCTGCTGTTCCATGAAGCTTATGCTTAACTTGTCCAGGAGCGGCTGTAAAACAAGGAAGCACAGGCCAAAAAGAAGCAGCGCCCGCAAAAAACGGTATATAAAGTCCCAAACGGTTTTCTTCAAAAAGTAATTGCCCCATTCGCCTGACTTGTTGTTGTCACTCATAGTAATATACCTTTTTGGAAATAAGCTTTACCGTTATTCCTATAACAACAATAACTGCCAAAAAATAAACCCATGCCATTGCGGTAGAAAAGCCGAATTCCATACGCCGCATCAGAGTCTGGTTTATTTTTTCCATTACGCGGTTATCGGTACGGATAAAATAATCTACTACGCTGTAAACAATATTCACAAGAATCAGGGAACTGACCATTGGGAAGGTAATTTTCCAGAAGCACTCCCAGCCGGTTGCGCCTTCAATTTTTGCGGCTTCAAACATACTGGGCGGAATTGTCTGAAGGGCCGAAAGAAAAATTATTATCTGAATGCCTGAAGCCATGGCGATGTTGTAGATCTGGTTCACGATACGGAAGATATACTCCATGTAGTCGCCGACAGCGCCTTCGCTGACCAGTATTTTTTCAAGTACGCCGGTAATCGACGACTTCATCGTATTACTCTGTTTGATGACCTCCGCCATGCTGTTCAGCAGCGAATTGTTTGTCTCAAGCCCAATCATTATTCCCGATGAAAGAATTACCGGCAGAAAGAAAATCGAGCGGACAACAGCCCTGGCCTTGAATTCCTGGTTGAGGATCAGCGCCACAAAGAGGCTGTAGATGATCACCGCCGGGACTATCAGCAGCATGCGCCCCATTTCTTCGGTAAGCATACGGTTGAATTCCGGATCAACCATAAATACCCGCTTCAGATTTTCCATTCCGGTAAAATCCATGGAAAATCCGTGTTTGACCGTATCTATGTTAACTTCGCTGAATACCATGCGAAGGGATTCCAGAATGGGCAGCAGCATAAAGGCCAAAAAACCGATGATGAACGGCAGAATGAACAAATAGCCCGCGAGCGCGTTTCCGCCTTCGAGCGTAAGTGATAATTTATTCCGTTTCTTGACGATATACATCAGTTCCCCCGTCTTACTACAATGTAATCGAATGCGTGTACGATAACGCCCGGATTTTCAGCGCCGGAATTTCCGCTTTCTCTGTAAGTCCAGTCACTTGCTCCAAAGTTTACAATTACCCTGGTTCCGTCTTCGTATTCGGTCAGGCTTAGGTCAGGCGACAGCATCTGATGATCTTCGATAGTCTGGTTATACAAACCAGAAAAATCCGCGGTGAATTTTTTGTACAGGGTATCGGCGTCGCCGGCCCACTTGCCGTATTCGTTCGCGTAGAACTGCCTGAACTTTGTTTCCTGCAGTACGGAGCTTTCCCCGGTCATGAAACTGAAGTACAACCCTGCCCCGCTTTCAACAGTTTTAAGCAGGTTTTTGGTATAATCTTCGGCAAGGTTAATCGCCCTGCCGGTGTATGGCACAAGGCCGTGCAGCGCGATCCCGTAGAACGGTACGGATACATCGGTAATACCGAATGACTGATCGTCAATTGCCAGGTCGGTAATAAAGGCGGCCCAGGGTACGGAATAGGCAAAGCCGGTATCGATGAGGATTTTTTTGCCGGAGCCCGCGAGTTCGGCGAGCTTTTGCTGACGCATCCGCATTGCGGCCTCGCGGCTTACAAAATGTTTTTCGTTGTAATCGCCGGACAGTGTAGCGCCCATGTTTCGGAAAGCGATGTTGTGCAGGCCCAGACCGGCCGCCTTTCGCGAAAATGTGTCAATTATTGACATCATGCTGGCCGGACGGGCGACATAGCTGAGTTTACCCCACTGGGTGCGCTCGCCGAACCAGACAATGCTGTACGGGTATTTTTGAATACGCTTGCGGTTCACGTAGCGGGCAACGTCACGGTACAGGCTGAAGCCGTCAAACAGGGAAAGATCCTTCATATAAAGAAAGTCCGCTTCGGGAAAAAGATCGAATCCGTTTTCCTTCGCGGCGGATACCAATTTCCCGAAATCTCCCCTGCTGCCGAGTTCCCCAATCAGCCTGATTCTGGTTGGAACAGAATGATCAACACTGCGGTTAAACCAGCCGTTGAGCTTCACCCGTACGTTCTTCCAGCCCATAGAGGCAAAATCCCGAATCATGCCTTCCGCCTCTTTGTAGGAAGTCAGTTTCAACGGAAGATCAAAAGGAATACCGAGTCTGTGGCTTGTTTTATTCACCGCGCCGACTATTTCTACTGCGATGGGTACTCCCTTTTCTGTTCCAGCGCCAAGGGAGGGGTACTTTTTTAGCAGCCAGGAACGGTATTCTTTGGCCATGCCCACATAGCCAGCCTGGGTGCACGGCGTATAACGCAGCGTTATACTTTCGCCGGCCGGCAGGGCGTTCTGATAGAGGTAGACATCCCGGTCGGAACGGCCTGAAATGTCCATAACCGCGCCGTGGATCATGTCAAAGCGCGGGTAAACGCTGTTCCATGAACAGTTCCTGCCCGACACATCCGCCCGTATATTGGCGTAGGCGGAACCTTCCTCAATAACGCATAAAAGCGCGGCGCCGTTTTTCTGTATGCCGAAAACCGGGAACGGCGCTTTGCTGTCATTGACTACCGCGTCACGGGGCATTGTTTCATCCCAGCCGTACACGCTGTTACTGTAGGCAATCTGGTTCTGTTTGCCGTTGTTAAAGTTGATGAGGGCGCCGCTGCCGTCCGGTACAAAAAGGTAACCCTGGTCGTTTACGCTTCCCGCGCCCATAAAGGGCAGCAGGCTTAATTGGGTAAGAGGATACGCGGGACGGTACGCGATGCTGTCGAAGGGAACGGTAAGCAGAAGGGAATTGCCGTCAAGGGTATAACGCAGGGTTATATTGAAGGCGGGCTTCTCCGTACCGCTTGTGGAGGCGTAGCGGGCGCTGTCCTCAAGGTAGTCATCGTAGCTGTAAAGCGCGCCGGCGAAAAACCCTTCGATCTGTTCCTTCATATACTCCTGGGTATTGTCCCGCAGCACATACACTTTTTCGCGGCTCAAATCCGGATACAGGCTCAAAAGCTTATCCTTGTTGTCGGTATCACGCAGATTATTGATATCGTAGAGGCGGTAACATGACTCGGTTTTACGCCTGTCGTCACGGCTCATTTTGTTCAGAAACGGCAGCATTCTTCCTTCCGGCGCCGCGGAGGGGAAAACGTAGCTGCGATCCAGATCGCCAACCGTGTAGCGGATTTCCAGACCGCCGTTAACCTTTTCGTATTCATAAGCGTTATGTGCGACACTGTGCTGGCTGCTGTACAGGGTCATACCGACGCCCGAAACATCGGCGTACTGCAGCGAGAACTGCGATTGCATCAGCTGTGCGGTAACCGGGTCGGCCAGGGGATCCGCCGCCGCATCCAATGGATTGGAACGCCACTCTTTGCCGCTTGCCTTGTCCAGCAGGATGAATTCGGCGCTTGCCGGCAAGAAACGGAATTTCAAAAAATCGTTTTCCAGTACTGCTTCCTGTCCGCTTTCCTTGTTCTCGTAAATGACAACATTTCTGGCCTTTACGGCCTGTTTGCCGCAAGAAAGGAGAAGAAACACAAATAATACCGGCAACAGCCCCAAAAACTTTTTCACGGCGCCCCTATAACAACCTGAACAGTATTTCCTTGTACAGCGATACAAAATATGCTGCCGCGTCGCTGATAAGGCTGAAAAAAACCACAAATATAAAAACCATTACACCAATCCCGACAACGGTAAGCAGGCTGGATAAAATTGTTTTGGTCAGACTGTAATCGTGAATCATCATCATGGCGGCAAGAAAAAGCCATACAGTCCACAACACGGAAAGACCTGCCAGCACCCAGTAGAGGGAACCTTCATCGTACGTTATCAACTGGCTGAGCACTATCATAAAAGCGTTGATGAGTACCGATGGGGTCAGGGCGTAGGAAACAGCCATGTATATATCCCTCATCGTTCCCTTGCCGTCCATCAGCGTTGTGAGTCCCCAGTTTGCCGCGGTCCAGAGGAGAATCGGCAGGATTATGCTCAAAGCCGCGACAAGCGCGTTAAAATATTCCATGTTTACGGTGACAAACTGAAAACTGGTCAGGGTCTGGCGCAGAATTTCAACCAGTACCGCCAGGACAACAATTACATTGGCCGCGGCAATGGAACCGCGCTTTTCGTGGGTAAGATCCCAAAAACCGTCAAGGGGATGAATAATAACGTATAACGCGTACGAAAGCGTTTCTCCCAGGTGATTCCACCAGGATTTTTCACCCAGAGTACGGAAAGCTCTGGTACAGGCAACAAGTATACTGCTGCCCAGACGGCGGCCGCTCCAGCGGCTTGAGTACATCATGATTCCCTAATCTCCCTGATGATTTTAACGGTGTACTTCACCAGAGGCGGCGCGACAATAGCAAGCGCGAGTATCAACAGTATTTTCCAGAGGTTCTCCTCTATCCACTGTTTGCGGTACAACTGAAACGCCTTGCCGTAGCCTTCGCGGTAATGCTTTAAACTGTAAAACTTCATGGCTTTTGGGTAATCGCCCTGCCGGAGGGCCGCCCTGCCTATACCGATATAGGCAAGATCGTAATTGCCGTTCATCTTCAGCACTTTTTCCCAGACTGCCGCGGAAGATTCGTAACGTCCCGCCTTGTACTCGCTCAGCGCTTCGTTGATTTTTTCACCGTACAGTGTCAGATCAAAACGGGTAAGGGCGGCGGTTCTGGAATCCAGGGCAAAGAGGGAATAGCCCATGCTGTCAAGCGCAACCGGCTGCAGAAAGCATCCTTCCCGGTTACCTACCCCGCCGAAAGCGTAAAGCAGATTGCCCTGAAAGTCATACATAAAAATCCGTCCGCGTACCCTGTCAAAACACGCGTATGAATCATTGTCCGTCGCGCTTACATCAATAAAGCGCGAACGGCCGTTTATGCCCGCGGCGTTGCCAAACGCGAGATCTCCGACAGGATCTTCGTACCCGTTACGGACAAGTATATCCTGGCCCATTGCGTTGAGCCGGCGGACCGGATCCGTTAATCCTATGCTGTTGGTAACATAAATAAAGCCGTCCCTGTCCAGGCACAGGTTGCTGTACTCGGTAGGAACAAAAAGATCCATGCGCGCCTTTTGCGCTTTGGTTGAGACAAATTTCCAGGCGTAATCAATAATACTTACGTTCACCTTGTTCGCGCCCATGTACCCGCTGAATTCACCCCTGCTGTTGAATTCCATCAAGCCCTTGTTGATGTTCCGGGCCTGCACGAAAAGACGGTTCGCGAAATCCACAACCAGTTTTACCGGCAGGAACTCGGTATTTTCACCGATGCTTTCATCGTTCGGCTTTAATACCGAAGAAACATAATTCCAGTCGCGATCAAGCTTAAGTACACGGTGGTTATTGGTATCGGCGATGTACAAATAACCGTCCCTGCTTTCAAAAATATCCATGGGGTAATTGAAGCGGCTTTCTTCACCATTAATGGTAACTGAAGAAACAACCGTAAGGTCCGTATACGCGTGTCCGCCGGAAGCGGTAAACCGCACTATCCGGTTATTGCCCGAATCGCAGACGTAAATGCGGTTGTCCCTGATAAAAAGCCCCTGGGGATCCCTGAAATTCCCGACACCCAGAGCGGAACCAAGAAGATAATCCTCTACCCTGTAGGCATCCGGAGAGGCAACCTGTTCAGTCCAGAAATCGTAGTTGTAGGTATAATTGGTCGCCTGCGCGGAACAGAAAACGGTCAGGGAAAAAAGGCAGGTAAATAGTATCCCCCTGCGGCAGGCAGTGTGAAAGCTCTTTTTCCCGAATTCCGAATTCCTCATTCCGAATTTCCCCATTATTCCTTTATCCCCGAATTCGCCATGGTTTGCAGTACATTGCTCTGGGCGAGTATAAACATGACAAGCGGGACCACCATTACGAAAAGTGTTACCGCGGCGCCTACGCCTGCCCTCGCGATACCGCCCGAAATGATCTGCGAAAGGGCGTAGGGCAGCGTTTTTAACTGTTCCGAATAAATGAAATTGGAGGCCCGCGTATTCCATAGATTCTGAACCGAGAAGATCATTACGGTAAGCCATGCGGGCTTTATCATGGGCAGAACTATACGTATAAAAATGCGCCACTCTTTTGCGCCGTCGACCTTCGCAGCTTCCAGAAGCGTATCTGGTATAGTATCGATAAACTGCTTCAAAAGGAAAAACCCGATAGGCATGGCAAAAGCCGGCACAATTACCGACAGGTAAGTATCAACCCATCCCAGTTTGCTCATAATCAGGTAATTCGGAATCGCGGTAACGTAGCCTGAAAACATTAACGTCGTAATAACCAGGTTAAAGAACAGCTTTGATCCGGGGAAGCGGTATTTGGAAACAACAAACGCGCCCATCGAGGCAATTATGATTAGCCCGATTGTCCCCACGGAAGTGATCAGCACGGTGTTAAAAACATAACGCGAAAAAGTAACCCAGGACTTGCTCATGATAATAAAAAGATCCTGAAAGTTATTCAGGGTCGGCTGACTTACCCAGAGCCTCGGCGGGAACAGAAATATCTCGTTCAGCGGTTTGAACGCGTTGTTGATTGCATACACCAGCGGGTAGGCAAAAAATATCCCGAAGATGACAAGTACTACAGCTATAAAAACATTTCCGCCGAACGAACGGTTAAGGTGTTTGCTGCCTATTCTGTTTCTTCGCTTTTTATCTTTTATCTTTGCCATATCAGGTACCTACCCTGCGCAGCATTTTCTGAATAAGCGTATTACATATAATCATGGTCAGAAACAGAATGGTCGCAATGGCGGATGCGTAACCCATCTCAAAACGTATGGAACCGTAGTCAACCAGATGGTTCACTACGGTATGCACGGCATAATCGGTACTTGGGAACCCCGCGAGGGCGACAGTGACATCCGCCACGCCGAAAGACTGGGTTATCGCCATGACGGCGCCGAACATGAGCATTCCCTTCATGTTGGGCAGGGTAATGTACCAGAGTTCCTGCCAGCGGTTACTGATACCGTCAACAAGGCCGGCCTCGTAAAGCGAAACATCAATCGTGGAAAGTCCGGCTATAAAGGCAAGGAACCCGGTCCCCAGGCTCATCCACAGAATAACCACGATAATAACCGGCATCATAAGCTTGGGATCGGTAAGCCAGAGCTTTGGCGCGGAAAGTATACCCAAATGCAGGAGAAGGCCGTTAACGTATCCGTAAGCGTCGCCTGAAAAAATAATCGCCCAGATCATGTACACCGCGCCGGATATTGAGGGGCCGTAAAAAATCAGGGTAACCAGGGCGCGCACATAGCGGGGCAGCTCGTTGATGAACCACGCAAACAGGAACGACATAATGTAACCTATGGGCCCGGTTATCGCCGCCATGATAAAGGTGTTTTTCATTGCCGTAAGGAATACGTCATCGTCCAGAAGCAGGTTGATGTAATTACGCAGACCGATGAATTTCGGCGGCTGGAGAATATTATAGTAGGTAAAGCTGTAAAAAACGGAAACCACAAGCGGGGCGACAAAGAAAAGGGCAAACACAATGGCGTACGGGGCAAGGAAAAGATAACAGATACGGCTTTTCGCAATTTCCTTCAGCAAACGGAAAAAAGCCGCTTTCTTTTTCGCCGCAAAACGTACAAAGCTCATTCTTCTCCCCTATTCCAATCCGAATTCGATGCGTTTTTTCATCAACTCATCGTTAATGGTGATGCTGTAATCAAGCATCGTTTCCCGCGTATCTTCGCCGCTGTTCAGAATCCGGCGCACCGCGTTGATAAGGTTGCGGCTGACGTAGTAACCGCCGGGCACTTCCGGCGTACCCACTGTCCAGGATCGCTGTTCATCCAGTACGGCCATCTGCTCCGATCTCCAGGGAAGCCGCCTGAAAGCGTCGTAATTCGCCGTCGGGTAGCGCGCCGCCGCCCCCATTACGCTTTCCAGTTCCCTTCCGAAACGGAGCTGGGTATCGGCGCCCAGCCACCATTTCATAAATTCCCAGGCAAGCTCGGGACGTTTGGCTCCGGAAAAAATCATCGACGCGAGGGTCCCTGTGGGCACGGAGCGGTCAATGCTGCCGTCACTCTGCCTTAGACCGGGCATTACGGCAAAATCCCACAGACCGCGGATTTCCGGCGCAAAAACCTCAAGGGTGTTGAAGGTAGTATAATCGGCAAAGCCGAGGGGCATTTCACCGGTGCGGAACCGGTTATTAAAATCAAAAACCGCGGGGGTTTTATAGTGGGTAAAAAATTTCGTGTAGACATCGAAAGCTTCGATGGCGGTCTCGCTGTCCAGCATTGTACGGGAGCCATCTTCGTTGTACATACGGCCGTGACGCTGGAACAGATGAGCCATAAAGTTGGAAAAATCTATCTTGGTCTGATCCGTAGTCGCCACCGAAGGAATACCCACATTCATGTTATTCTTCTGAATAATGGGCAGGATGTTTATCAGATCATCCCAGGTATCGGGAATGGCAATGCCGAGCTCCTCAAAAATATCCTTGCGGTAGAACATCACCTGGAAGTATTGAGTCTCCGGCAGCCCGTATACGCCTCCTGCAAATTTAAATGGTACCAGCACACTGGGACTGAACTGCCTAATCAGATCTTCGTACCCTTCGTATTTGGATACATCCACGGCTGCCTTGCGCAGCGCGTAGTTTACCGGATCGCTCTGCTGAACGGTAAGCGCCGCGTCAGGTCCCGTTCCCGCGACTACCGCCGGCATCAGCGCGTCGGCGGAAACAAGTTTTACATTAATTTTTATCCCCGTCTGCGGCGTGAAGCTGTCATTGATCATTGTTTTTAGTATGGTACTCTGATCTCTTCCTGCGAGCATCCACACCTGGATTACATCCGCGTCTTTGGTGTACACGTCTCCAAGGTTGTTATAATCCACAAAAAAGGAAGCCAGAAAGGAGCGAATTTCGTGGGATGCGCCTGTAATGAAATTGTCGTTTGTGCCGGGAAGCTTCGTACCGGCCGTGCTAACCACGATATAATCAATATCGAGCTGAGACTGGGCAAGACCGAGGAGGCTGTCACCCAGCGCGCTGATATTCTGTTTGAAATTCATCAAGGTGCGGGGAATCTTGTCCGGCTCACTGACAAAGAGCTCCAGCTGTCTGGCAAGGGTCATTGCGACAGCAGTCTGCGCGCTGCGCTCGCCTGAATAAGCGGTCAAATCATCTGTCAGTTTATAGAGGATCTTGCTTTCCAGTTCCATGGCGCCGATGATTTCGGGATACACGACTTCGACCCGGTAATCCCGGAATATATCCGGCTCCGGCCCGGTAAGAACCAGTATTTTTCGG
>Ga0123357_10003705_pt1 | contig 17640 bp, 5 predicted proteins | sample TergutEmb28metaG_FD_89873 | JGI IMG/M metagenome (GOLD analysis project Ga0123357, IMG submission 89873) | Embiratermes neotenicus P4 segment gut microbial communities from Petit-Saut dam, French Guiana - Emb289 P4 | ecosystem: Host-associated > Arthropoda: Insects > Digestive system > Gut ... | reverse complement strand
CATTATCTCCTTAACCATTCAACTTTGGACATAGGTGTTTTGGGTTATATCGGTATACTTTAACATAAGGAACACCCTCCCGAAGTCTGGCACATTCCTCCTGGGACACCCTGTATAAAATGCACCGTTTAGAGGTTAGCGGTGCGGTACGACCACTATAGTCGTCATTAGGCGTCAAAAGGTTAAAGATGGGATCTCAGATAACAAATAGCAAATATGTGCAAACAGGAGTAGTACATTGAGGAGGGATCCTTGCTTCTGGACCTCTGTTATAACAACACAAATAGTGCAAACCATTACTGCCCAACACTTCAAAAGAAGTGCACTAAGACCAAGAACAAGTGTTGGGTAAAGTCACTGATGGCATCGTTCTGCTGCGTGATATTGCTTATCCCCATTGTGACCCACAGAATTCAGGACCAACTGAATGTCATGCAATGGAAGGTGCTCAAACATCATGCATACAGCCGGGAATTACTGCCTTGCGATTTCCCCATCTTTGGATCATTACAGTTAGCCCTCATAGACCATACACTCACATTTGCTGGCTATGTACAGGTGGCTGCAGGACAGTGGTTTAGGCAGCACACCAAAGAATTCTTTGCAGTCAGGACCTGCCAAATTGTGCACTAGTAAGACTGAATGCCTGTGTTGATTTCTCGCATTTGTTGCAGTACCTTCACCAGTGAGCACCCACAGAGAGGTTTCAGTTGTACATGCCTCATGCATGAAAGTAATATGTAAGTATGTCATTGGCTACCTGTGTATTTCAAAATACTGCCAAGGCTATTACAAAAGGTGATATTTTCTTCACAGTTTATAAATCTGCCATATGGACAGATGGGTGAAAGGAGTATTCATCCTCTGAGCTGACAGTACATAAAAGCTGTAGTACAATAAGGCTGTCATGATGTGACTTAATGATTGCTCTAAAAGTTAAACCGTCTGTTGAGAAACCTAAGTTTTGATAGATAGTATAAACCGAAATTTGTATCAGTCAAAGTGAATTTTTTTGTGGGAGTTGCCTTCAGTTATTAAACTGGGCATTAATGTAGATTCATTTGAACATTGTTGGTTTCTGTTAATATTATTTAAATTGTTTAAATAACCTTGACCTTGTGTTATGCATTGTACTTTCAGACAATGATACATCAGTATGAATTGTACTTTCAGACAGTGCTATGTGAAGTGTATTGCATGTTTGTGCATGAGTGCTTCAGCCCTTTGCATTTATTCCATACTGAATAGGTTAGTATAGATATAATATTTGTATTTAGAATTACTGTGTAATTCTTACCTTGCAGGTTAATGTCAGAATAGTAAATTCAAATGGGCCCCACGCCCCCCCTTTTCCTCATTCTGTACGTATTCATGACGCGTGATCATCCCTCCATTGTCTTTGATAACACAACCTCTGGCATGAAAACAGTGTGGCAGCTACTGTGGGACCTTTATCACATACAGTGCTTGCATTTCTCAGAAATTTATTGTCCATTTTTCCCCTCCACTTTAACTTACATTATTTAATAGAAGAGTCTCAATTTGGTAACCTTCAACTGTAAGCAGCTCAATTTGGTAACCTTCAACTGTAAGCAGCTCAATTTGGTAACCTCCATCTGTAAGCAGACCTTGCAATATCTAAACTACTTCTTGACACACAGTGGAGTTTTGAAGTATTGATTATTTGTGAATATTTTTTTGCAATTCCTGCAATGCATGTGTAGTGTTCACATAAACTCTTATTTTTCAGTGTCTCCCACAAATAATAAGAGGACAAAGTCAAATCTGAAAGTCTTGAGGGCCATAATCCGCATGTTATTTATTGTTCGTTGAATAAAAATAGACCCTGTGGCTTTTCATGCATTCACCGCTTGTAAGGTTGGGTAGCAGAACTTATTAAATTGCGTGGGTATTTTTGTAGCACCCATATCTGTTACATTGTTTACCTTCCTGCTTAGTGTAAATCAAGCTTCATCAGAGAAAAGTTTTCATATTTTATTTTCATCTGTCACTGAACATGTCATCTGAAATTTTTTCACTATTCTCTATACTGTACTTTCACATGGTGCTGGTTATGTGATTTTTTTTTTTTGGGTAGTGGGGGGGGGTTTGGTACAAGACAAAGTGACTTTTCATGATGCATATGTGCCTTGCGTTCATGCTGCAAATGAACATACTTTGCTGAACAGAAAACATTTCCCACATACACTGACCTGCTCTATACAGGACACAGCACACAACTGGAAGAGCATCACAAGTGTCAGTACAGATAAAATGATACAGCTTGCAACCAAGTTGCCTTGCCTAAATAAGCTCATATTTCCCTGTGCTTTGAGGACCAATTAAGGACATGATGCATAGATGTGACACATGAAACAAAACTAAAATTTGTATATTCATCATTAGTCAGCCAGTCCACCTACCTGAGATATCACAATGTAAGACACCAACTACCAATGATATTTAGCCACATAGATATTTTAAATGCTGTGATGGAATTTGTTGATTTTTAAAGTAGCAGTCATCAAGTATTCTACAATAAAAGTGGAGATGGGGTTAACATTTAAGTGACTCACATTCATATACGCAAACACACATAAAAATATTCCCAGAAATAAATTTTATGTATTTAGGCAACAAGGAAATTTATTGCATTTTTAAGACAAGCTAGGATAGGGTGATTATGGCAGTGTGAATTGAAAGAGGAAAGAGTAAAGGAGCCTTAACAGAGCTCATGTACCATTTGTTTACCACCTTTTTAGGGAACTGCCTAATTAACCTCACACATTTCCATGTCTATTTGAACAAAGATGTAATGGCCTGACTGTAACTGGGAATAATCTGGGAATAATTACAAGTAATTGCATATTGCATGTACTTTAAAGTGCAGTGATGCATTTATAATTAGAACACATGTGATGCACAAGCTTCTGAAGACTTTATGTTCAATGAAATCACATGGCAGATTGTGTGTTTAGTAGTACTGACAATTGTAAAATGTGGCTGTCCACCAATAAACAATTTATAATGGTGTCCATAAGTAAACTGCAGGTTCGGTTCTTCATCCATGTCATTGTTTTACCAAGAGTTGCGTAGAAGTCGGTGGACCCAGAAACATGTAGACTTAAGCAGGAATGTCAGTATATGCATGAAACATTGACTGTATCAGTCCCTTGTGAACTGCAGAGACTGTACCCCTGAACGATGTGATTTACAGAACTGCAGCTGACAAAGGATGACATCATTCTTTTATTGATCATATTTTGTTTTATTTATTATTTTAATATTATTACTGTTATTATTATTATTATTAATTACACTTCTTAAATATATATTGATTTTAATATAATTTCCAGAGCAGATGTATGTGTTAAGACCTATTCATACTGTGGGTACAAATGGATGTATATATATCAATAGTTTTTCTTTACACTTGTCTTCCAGTGATATGATTGTGATTTATATTCTTTATTTCCCATTTAAATCAAGAATTTTCATCAAATAGTGGGTGAAATTCACTAAAAACGTTTGTTTGGATAATATAATGAGCCACGAACTATATGAAGTATTCGGTTTTATTTTAATAACTGTTTGCCTGTAATTACACATCCATACAAAAGAAATTGTGTATAAAAGTTCATTCATATTATTGTAATGTATATTAGTCAGTTCTAAGTGATTCTGATAATATATTACATGTAGGATTACTAGGTTGCTGGAGTTTTTAGGTGCATCCACATAACTACAGGAAGTAACTGTTAACTTCATTGTGTCTGTCTGTCTCAGCACAGCTCCCACATTAGAAATTTCTGTGAAATTTGATATTAGGGACTAATATGAAAATCTTTCAAGAAACTCCAGAATTGGTTAAAAACAGACAGGAATATTGGACTCTTGACATAAAAACCTAAGTACATTCAATAGTTGCCAGTGACATAAATTCACCATACAACATTTTTGTGAAACACTTAATATCATTATGTTGTTAACAGTGATGTGGCTGAATAGTACTCATAGGACACATTGTTTTGTTTCTGTTGTAACAGTGGTTACATGAACATGAAACAGTTTTATCTTATATATACAGTGCCTCTTTTGTTCCATCATTATCATACCCAGAAAAAGAACACAACATGGCAGACAAAGTTCAGGAACCTAGTAATCCTGAATGAACTGTATTGCCTTGTGAAACAGAGATTGGATAGATTGGAATACAGCATTTTATGTCTAGGATTTCGTATACAAGTGTTGCAGTTCATGAAATCAGGAAAGTTTTTAAGGGTGATGTTTAAGACTAATGTTTGGAATTTGTTGTCCACAGGAAATCCAAGTATTACACTTAAATTCCTATAGCAAGCTACTCTGTGGACACATCCACACTTAAAATACTGTTACCATTACATAATAATATTAGTGCTGTAGTTCTCTGTAGTTTGTGTTTGTCCTTTTTTGTACTTGCCCATAATGTAAATGTCAATACATACACAAGGATATATTTTTATTTGTTCCACCTTGTATATTGTGCATTTTACATTAATCAGCAGTGAATTTATGGATCCATCTGGTATTTTAATGGTGTATATATGTATGTGATCACCATGCCATAGTTGCAATTACCAACAGCTTCCACATTAAAACTTACACCTTGAACATAAGGCATGTTTGCTCCTTGTGGCTAAATAAATATTGACATGTTGTAAGTTTAAATGTAATCAAAGTGGAGGTTAGTTTAAACACCAGTGTAATATTAATTACTGCCCATTTTGGTGCCAGTCACAATCAAATTCTGTCCCTTTGGAATGAGTTGATACACGGGAATGTTGAGATTTTTGTCTATATTAATTTATGAAGAATGCAGTATAGGAACACATTTTCTGAAAATGGGGAAATATTGATGCTGACAGAGCAGGAAATCAGTTTAATATGTTAGCTCTGTCTTTCTGACTGGGGTTCTTACAGCTGCAGCTGTATCCCCATGGGAGGTGACATGACACCCACATTCTTTCATTCGAACATTTCTCGGTTAAATTTACTAATCTTTTGTATTTTTTGTGGGATCTTGTACTAATTTATCTAAGGAGTTAGTAACCTCTGCTTTTGTTGAGTTCTGTCTTATATTTTACACGTAACCTGAATGTATGTTCAATATCATTTCGGTGTTATGCTTTCTTTGCATGCCTTGTTGCTTTACTCGGTTGTCACATACCTCATCTGTTGATCCATATGCATTTGAGGATGAGAAAACCTCAGTAAAGCTCAATGATGAAATGAAAAATTGAGTTATGTGTAGATGCACCATAAGAATAGTAGAAAAAAAATTAGATATTTTAGGCTTTGTAGGTAATTTTCTTATTTTTTACATGTCTTATGTGATTTTACCACATTTATGAACACAGTAGGCCTGCATTATGTAATAGGTAATTATGAGATTACCAATGGAACTTAGCACTATGTAAATTTGTGTATACAGTTGAAGTTAAGGTGGCATTGTAAATAAGTATGCCTTGGTGTGATCTAGGCACCAGAGGCTCTGGCACTGACTCCACAAACCTGCAATTTTAATTTCAGTGTGATGTCACTATTCCTTTGGATCCTTGATTAGCTTTCCTCATAACTGTTGCTGTTGTGAGGGTTGCATGCTGCATGGGATAGAAGGGTAGGGATATAGTCTGAGGTCTTTTCTTCTGGGATATGATGCTACTTCACTGGGTTATTGGTTATGAACATATGAAGACAGTGTATTGATCTCATCTTCATGAGTTGAAATGTCCAGTGCCTTGTTGGACAGTTCAGCCATTGTCCAAGAAGACACTGGACATTTCAAACCCTGTAGATGGCACCACCATCTTGTCTGCATGTTGGGAACCAGTTACTTAGTGACATGGTGTCAACATCCTAGACGAACAGATACCTCAGGTACACTGCTGCAAAAACCTAAAAATTCGCAGGTTTGCAGTCCAACTGTGGCAGGCTCCTTTCAGTTCTGGTTATGTGAAATCAGTATTTGTTGAGGTGTTACTAATGTCTTAGAACTACAACTGCTCTGAATTTCAGAAGAATTACAAAGAACATTAATTGTGTTAGCAGTATTTTGAAAATCTTGGTGTATGATAGTGACATTTTTGTATTAATATGAATTTGATCACAGCCTGCTCCATAGGTTTGTTAACTGGCGGAGACAAGAACGTGAAGAGTTTATTCTGCAGGGTCATTGAAGCACATGAACTAGTAAATTTTATTCTTGGTAATGTGTATGTAATCTCTTGGAGTACAGATGTTTGTATATAGCATATCACATCCATATACATATGATTAATCTCTTGATGTGGAGTCACAGTAGATGAAGGCAAAATAAGATAAAGTTGAAAATATGTGAGCTTTCAGCGGCAGATATAAAAATATATATCAGGTACTCAAAAGGGTACAAGAAACAGAGGTTGAGGGATAATTATGCTTGGTTCTGCAAGTCTGCCTCTCTTCTAAGTCATAAAGCCCCATTTTGCAGTGTAACACTAATATTTGACCCTTTATTTTAGTCCTCAGTTCAGTGTGTAGATCTATTCCTCTGGTTTAAGATGGACTGCACTTTGGTCTAGTTATAGTGTGAACAGTTGATCTATTACCCTCTGAGCCTTTTCCTGTCCAAATGATATCAGATTACAAAACATAACTTTAAAACTGCATTGCTGCTGTTTGTCCTGACCTTCCACCCTCACTCCATGCCCATTTCTCATTCTGAGCTATATTATCAGCTTGTGGCATTATTTTTCTCTTGAGGACCATGTGAATGTGATCGCAGTGTTTAGGCATGTTTCATGTAGAAGGGTGAAATCAAGGAAAAGGTTATCAAATGTAGACATGAGAATAAATTATGTTGCCTGATTAATAAGGCCAGACACCAAGGAACATAATACATGCATTAAATTGTAGGTGATTATATTAAGCATTTCTCTTAGTTTCACTGCGCTCTTGTAAAGCAAAATATATATATATTCCTGTGCATAATATATGTCCGTGACTGCTGAGAGACATTTTAATATTATCATGTGCTTGATTTCTTCTTTACATGTGTAAACAGTGATTATAATCGTTTAAATTAGTCACTAGTAATGAAAGTCTAATTAAAATTTGACAGGATCGTAATTATTTCTAGATGTGAAATATAATTTACATCAACGCTTTTCATGCCGTGACAAGAGAGCATTCACAATAAAAATGTTATACTGACACCAGGATAGCATAGTTGGTATAGCAACTAGGCTACCTGCTGGATGGTCCGGGGTTCGATTCCCAGCAGGGGAAGGAGATTTTTCTCTTCCAAAATGCCCAAACTGGTTCTGGTGGCCCACCCAGCCTCCTGTTCAGTCAATACCAGGAATAAAGCAACTGGGATGTGATTGACCACTTAGCTCCATCTAGCATGACAGTTAAGAATGTGCAGACCTATGCCTTAATGGTGTGGACAGACACAACTTTACCTTTTACTGACTTTTCACAGATGGTTCTGATTGGGTCATGATATCATCTGCAAAACAAAAAACAGTCAACTGGTTTACAAGAAATAGACAGAAAGTGCCATTGTGCTTGTGCTCAAGGCAACATGATGAGTAACACCCTGCAGTCTACTGTGTATGAGAATTAAGGGATAATAAATATCTCCTAAATTTCTCATAACCAAAACTTCAGAAACACTGGGACCTATCACAGATGCATGTTTGGTGCCATTAAATTCAGCCTTGACAGAGCCAGTAATCTTTCTTTAAATTAATTTCAACTATGTGAGTTGAATTTTGCCATATATGATACAAGTCTGTGTTTAATTAAAGTACAGGGGAGGTCATTTACAGACCACCATTTTAGAGTTTGAGGTACACAAAGACCGGAAATTTGCCATTCCTTGAGGAAAGTTATGGGATTGTATATGGATGTGATACTTTGTTGTCATTGAAATATGCTGAGATCTGCTGTTTTGCATACACAGTTCATTGCATGCAGGTGTTGTGTGGCCTGTGTTTTTTAAACACTTATTCAGACCTCTGGAGCATAATTTTTTGTATTCATCACACAGCTATTTGTTTGCCATTTAAACAGATGCCATATTTATGTAGAGTACATTTTGCATTCTGAAACTGCTCATGTTTGTATGAGTTTTGTGTTGTTTTTATTTAGTTTTTATGTGTTTATTAAATGTGTTGACTTAATGTTTTACAGGTTTTTATAAAACTGTTCATAATATAGTTGTGTTGTGTTTCTTTAGGCCTACTAACAACCTGTGCATTATAGTAAATTGACACAGTTGGAATAACCTTGGACATTGCTTCCCCAGTGAAAAGAGATATACATACTCATAGATTTGAAACTGAAATTAATGGGGATTAAAACCATTTAATAATAGTGCTGGTCTGGACAGAACAGCATACTTAGTGCATAAGAGCACTGCCCTTACAGGGTTGTTACAGAAATTCTTATGGCCATCAGTATGTCTTATGGTAGACTGGGAGCATGAAGTCTGTGCTGGTGGTGACCCTTACAGTAAAAGACAGGAAAAGAGTGGAAGCAGCAGCAGTTTGCAGTCACACACCTTATCTACCCCATCTGTGTATAACCCACCATAACTATATTAGTCCAATCTTCAGGCAGTTCAACCCTGTTGTGGTTACAGCTTGCTACCTTTGAGCCAGATACACAAGTCTTCCAAATAGTACATACATGCCATCTCTTTGTAAACTTACCTATGCTGCCCACAGTTTAATTATTGCAGACGCTACATCTTATTATGTTCAACACATCTACATTCATCTAACAAACAGTTTTAGCTTGGTATGTCATTATGCAAGAGGCTGCCTATCTTTTACATGCCTCTATGCATATCACCTTTGTAAGTTTGAGATCCCAAACCTTCAATTGCAACTGTAAATCTTCCATCCCCCTCCCCACATTCAGTCTGATGATGGCTAATTTAGCTAGCTAAACATGCAAGCTGTTCTTAACTGTTAAGAAAAAAGTTGTGTTCAGACGGAACATAATTATATTACTCTTGTATATTATTCCATGTCCGCATATACTGCTTACTTTATGCATAAAAGAATGCTGTCAGAATGCATGGTAAGGCACACTTTCTTTCCTTCATCTACTCAAGTAATGACATAGTTCATCTGCACAGATTTTGTACTTCCACTCTAAGCTCACATTTATTCAAGTGGATTGCATCTGTTGTATTTATGATGGACAAATAACATGAGTGGGTATGTATTGCTGAGCTATTAAATATGCAACATAATTTTTATTGAATTAGTCTGGCTCAGTGTCCCACAAATAGAATAAAACATGAAGTTTTAATTGTGTGGGCAGTAGCTTATATGTACCGTTTCCTTTCCGTTCATTAGTTTTACTTTTGGTAAAGAATAAGCACCTGTGAAATAATTATGGGATTGTGTTTCTTTAATACTGAAGGCTTGGCACATTTATAAAATCTACAATAACCATTTAGTGATGAGAAGAGTAATGTGCAAGTTACATATTTCCTATAAGGCTTTTCAATCTCTGTGCAGTGCAGACAGTCTTCATTGATAAGGAACTGGTGGCATGTGAAACAAGAGAGGCAGTATAACGTAACATTGTGGTGCATTCACGTAACCATTCTGCAATGAAAACACATTAGTGCATTCTATGTGTGTGTGTGTGTGTGTGTGTATGTGTGTTGTTGAGTTACATATCAACAACAATAGAAAAATATTGATTTTTGCACAACAATGCTTTACTGGTAAATTCATGTCACCAGCAGCAATGCACATTATACGTACTAGTTTTTGAAAGAAATTATACACATATTCCAACTAATTTGCACTCTTACCACACATGTATAAATGCTACACTGAAAAAAAGTGTTCATTTGTTCATTGCCTTTAGACATACAATTTGGCAACACAAATCGCAATGACGGATGAGTTGTTGTGCATTTCCTCAGTTTTTGTGTTGTTGTAACAGACGAAATTAATCCCTTATGAAGCATGAAGTATTAAATATTATGATGTGTGTCTGCATTCTCACCTTAGTTATCTGGCATACAAAGTACATCTTTTCTACACAGCATTATAGTTTCATATGTGGCCTGTCTTGCTGAACCATATTTTTCCACATTATCTTGTAAAGAGCACAATTTTTTGGAAAATGTTTTGAACATAAAATGTGTGTTTTGATTATATCTACAACTTCTATCTTAAACATTTCTCATTCTAAAAAGAGCTGAGTGAAATATGGTCATAAACATGCCTGGGTCTTCATGTAAAGTACCTATTATTCACGTCAGACTTTAATGAAACTTGAATTTTCTCAACAGATTTTCAAAAAATCCTCATATCAAATTTCATGATAATGCATCCAGTGGGAATCAAGTTGTTCCATGCTGAAGGATGGACAGACGGACAGACACATGACAATGCTAGCTCACGACTTGCAGTTTTGTGAATGTGCCTGAAAACTATTTCTTGCAGGATGTGTAATTGAGCAGTGCTGTAGCTAATGAATACCTGCAAGAAGAAAACAAGTGGTAAAGGCATGTTGTGAGAATATCTAAAGGTAAGCAGGATTAAACATATGAAGGTGACAGTAAACTAAGCCTCAAGAATCTCAGAATTACTATGGACACATTAAAGGGAATTTTTCTGTCTTCTAATAATCCAGCTTTACCACTTACGTGTAGCAAGAATTTCCTGATATATTGCTTCAGAATCACCCACCCTGTGCGATGCCATAAATGTGCCAGAATATATGCGCCACATGTTTTGTAAGTACATTATACTGGAATATAATTTATAGTGTACTGTCTTTGTTTTCCCCATTAAAGTCATAAAACTTATCAACTTCTGTCCCCTTGCATTGCCCTTTGCCCATCACAATATACAAGAAGAAACTGAATTATTTAAAAGAATACACTTGTGTTGGGGGTGAATCAACTTTACTTTTCTGATATAATTAGGTGAATTCACAGCACTTTCTCACCATTGTGAGAACCTCAAATCTTGCACTTTCTCAGTCTGCATTTTATAATGGATGTGTGCAATAGCTGATGTCTTACAAATACGTTTTGCAAACACTTTTAAAACAAGCTGTAGTGTTTGATTTATTATGACCTTAATACATACACAGGAATTTAGTTAATTATGCTTTCTGTCCACTTAGACCTCTATAGCATTTAGCACAACATCCACTTGAAGATTAAAGAGTATGGGAAGTTCCATCTTAAAATTCATTTATTAATATGACTGTATTTCATTGTATTTAATTTATTGTGTAAAAATGAAATGTCTACATTTTATAGTAGGTCTGCAGTATAGAATTTCTCTTGAACTTTACATCACTGTGGTGGAAGACATATCTCTGCAGAAAGTGACCATCTTACAACTACCAATGCAGACTTCCAGAACAAAACAAATTTACCTGAATTACTTAAAGGCATTTTACTTTGAAATCAACTGGAAATATTCTGGCAACATTTACAAAGCATGAGAATAAACATATTGATTTAGTATAGCTTTCCACATACAAAATTCAGTTGTATGTAACTGAGATGGCATATTTTAATATGAGTTTCAGAATAGTTCTGGTAACATGAGTTTTCATTAAACTATGGGATTGGAATTGTCAAACACCATATTCAATATATAAACACACATCATTTATGTACTTGTGAAGCAAATGTTTATAGGCCCAGTTAAGCCTTCAGTTCTGATTACATAACACAATTTTACAACACATCAGCTGACATGTAACAAAATTGTTTGAATTCTGGTTGGTTAAGTTCTTTATTTCTCCTTTTAACTAAAAGTTCCAGAATACAGTTCTGGTACACTCAAGTTTGTGAAGTTTAAGGTACATGCACCAAAATAAGCCCTCTAATAATTTAATATATTACCCACATCTTTCAGGGAGCCACAATAGTGTAGTCAGTGTAGTGACTTAGGCTACAGACAGTCCAGGTGGGGGCAAAACACGTTTCTTTTCTGCAAAGTGTCCAGGCGGTTTTGGACCCACCCGGCCTTCTGGTCAATTGGTACTGAGGGCTCTTTCCCCGGGAGTATTGTGGCTGGGGCAAGGTGCTGACCACTTAACTTCAGCTAGTACAGAGGTTCAGAATGAATGGATCTATACCTCCACTCCCCCTGTATACCATCAACGTGTACAAAGAAAATTGTACCTTTACCTTATTTTTTCACATTTTGTACCCCCTTTTCATAAATATGGTTCTGACAGCATGAGTCATTGTGAAACAACCATTACTTGTCACAGGCATGCAAACCTTTTCACTAACTGGTGCAATATTTAATCAAAAGTTATCATAAGTTCTGGTGTCTGTTGTTTTCCTAGTTGCATTGGTACTTAATGGTGATCTTAATGAAATAACTGCTCAAGATGATTTTGGAAGTGACACAAAAGACAGTACTTTCATTTGTGAGATGGTTGCTTAAATGTGACTGTATATTTCATGGTACCAAATAATCAACATACTGACACAACATTCATATCTCATAGCCATGTTTCTTTGGGTAGCTATATGTCTTAATATTTGGGATGGATATATAACAGCAAAGTGTAAATTATGAAAAAGAATTCTGGCTAGAACTATGGAATATTGAAATGATTCCTGGTGTTCATATAAAGAAAGTCTGTAATTGATGGTGCCAGCCAGTATCTTGTTTGGTGCCAGTAGGTTAGTGTCCATGGTACATGGTGTGAAGAATGTGCCACTGCCAAAATGTAATTTAAATGAAAGCTTGATTTTTTAGTTGGGTTTGATCTTGTTTCATCTGTTGACTATCATAAATACCCTATGTAGCTAGGTCAGGTCAATTTGATTAATCTGTTGAAATATCCCTATTGCAATTACATGTTTAATATTTTGATTTAATGTAAGAAGTAAATTGGTGCAATTTCATATTACATGCTTAATGACATGCAATTGTCCCTGTGCCTCAGCTGCACAAAGATTGTAGAGATGAAAATTTGCTATGAACTGTTTTCCTGCACCCTGTATGACATTAGCATATGCCTATACTGCATGCATAAATTTATTCATTGTAAACCACCTGATTTGCTTCATCATTTCCCCTCAAGCAACAGAACAGTGTTCCTAGCTCAAGCCTTGTCATTACAGATAGAAACAGAGAGATGATAAAAAAAATCAGTATAAGTTAGTAGCACTGTCCTGCATGTGGCATTGCACTGAGAAAACTTTCAGCAGTACTTCCATTTCATACAAAGTAGATGTCAGGAACCCACAAACACCGCCCAGGTGGCAGAATGTTACAAAATGTATTAAGATTCTGATGCATAGCACTCATTGTTTCAGTATATGATACGGTTGGTGTAACATAGTGTTATAAATTTTGTGATATTTTGTGCTCACAGTTGAAGTTATTGAAATAGTTGTGTGACTAAAACTGTCTTTAATATCTAGTTATGTTTAACACAAGTGCTATGTCTTCTCTCACGATTATCATTAGGACAATAAGGAGATGTATCACACATTACCAGAATTATAATATTATATTTTTAACATTTTGTAACAAGTGTCAGAATCATATAACCTGCATATGTAATCAGTTTGATAAACATTACAAAAGACACACATACAAAGAACTAAAAATCAAGCTGCATGAGACTTCTTATATTTTAAAGTCTCTGATGTTACACAGTAGTTAGTACCCAAATTCTAACCACAACAAAACTCAATATAACAAGCTGATATCATTTAATCTCTAATTGTGACATTGAAACAGTCTCGGATAAAATGCCTATTTGTTCAGGAACAATATATCATGATGTTTAAATTCATTTTAGCTTGGATACACATAAAAATGATGACTCGAACAGTCTATTTCACACAGTACCTATACAGAATAAAGCACCATTTTGTGTCTTTACAATAAGCACACTTGATTATATTATCTCTAATGGTATCATATATATATATACTGAAAAGGCATTTTCCCTTGCATTAACAGGTTCTTCAGCTCTGTTGACCGATATACATTACATACGGTGCATATAAATTGTCTTGGCATTTTTTAATCAATTCTTCAGTGTTGCAAAGACACTTGAATAAATATGGCACAATAACTTATAGAGAGAATATTATGATATAGCACATGTGTTCATCCAAGAGTTTAGATATGAGAAAATGAAGATAAAAAATTTCTTATGGAGCAGCTGAGTAATATTTATAATACAGTGAGGTGGGGATGTTGTGTCCCTGGGCATAGGAAAATCCATGGGTTTGCCCTCCGACACTGGCCGTGTTATTGTTGCCGTTCTAGTGGCTAAAAGAAGCACATTTTTTAGTCATGGCTTATTACAAAATGATCTCAGATGATGTCAGTAAGCTTGTAAGATTCATGCAGTTGAACAACAGCATTCATGTACAGTGCAATACTTTGCAAAGCATGTGTCATTGAAGAAATGTAGTTGATAAGTACCACATAAAAGAACAATGTACATACAGTGGAAAATTTTCAAATTTCAAGTTCAGTGCTGGACAAAATAAAATTGAAATTTGTATTTCTCTTGGATGAAGCACAGTTTACATTATGGTAAAAGAGAACAGCCAAAATAACAGATCCCCATTCAGTTCATGACCTTAAACTGCAGTGAGCTCAAGCAAAATTATAAGGCTCACATTCTTTTTTAAGAAAATTCTGACCGTTACATTAAATTAATTCTCATACTATTATTATTGAACTGAATGAAGGAGAGAAACTATGACCTCCCTGTAGAGAAACTATTACATTTTGACTGCTCAGTGACTAGGCTACTATGTGGACGGCTGAAGAATCTGGGTCCAATTTCTAGCTGGGCAAGAGACTTTCTTCCCTCTGAAGTGTCCAAACCAGATTTGGGGTCCACCCAGCCTCCTGTTCTGTGGATAACTGGAGCGTCTTTACCCAAGCCTAAAGCAGCGAAGGCATGACACTGACCACGCACTTGCATCTAGTGCCAAGGTTATGAATGTAAGGACAAGAGTACTTAATCTGTTCAGTAATATTCTCCTTTGCAGTATTTCTTATGAATGAGTGATTCTTTCATTCACGTGCATTTGATCACACAAATGAACAGTAATTTCTACAGAATGTCTAATTGTATAATATGCGGAGTCAGAGTTGAAAATGAACTGATACAATGAGCAGATCCCTAAAAATAGGACCGTAATTTTTAACAATTGGTACTAAAAAATGTAGCAGTGAATATTTCACTGTGATTAGTACAGAAATGATTAGTAACAACAATGTGAAGTGCCTCCTTCCAAAGGTTGAGAAATGTTACTTATTGTTACTTCTGTGTTCTTTTGATATTCACTGTTACAACTATATATCATATGAACATACTAACACTTTGTTCCATCATCTTTCCACATTTCATTTGCCTACAAATTTTTATTATATAGTGTAATTCTTATTGTGTCTGCATGCAGGTACACATGTGTGTACTTCACACATTTATTTGGTATCTTGAACATCTCTCAGAAAACTGCAAGCAGCGTTTGAAGATGTTGAATGTTTACAGTATGGAAAATTGCTAGAAAAGTATCAGAATAAGTAGTACAGAAATTTTCAATCTCACACTTTCAGCTCATCTGGAACTATGGTCCAGTTGTTAATCTACCTGACTGCTGCAATCTGTACAAATCATAACCTTTAAACTTCTTATGGAATGTAAAAGTATCTTACACAACAACAGCAGCAACTGCAGATTACCTCAAAGTAGGCTGTGTAAAGCACAGAAATATCTGGTCCTACATGAAGTTCATAATACAGTCCTCTAAAGCATAATATCATCTAATTAAATTTCATAGTCACTAACATGAAAAACAAGTGCGTATCACTTTTCTGTCAGCAGTTCTGACATATACAGCCGATTAACAGCTCCGAAACAGTGATGACATAATAGTGGCATGTGTTACAATAAAAGGAGTACTTAAACCTCTTAATCAAGTCGAATCCTTGAGAAGCTAATAGTTCCTCGGTTAATCAAGAAATTCCCCCACATTTATGGTAACAGAATGTTCATTATTATAGCCATAAAGGCCTGCCTCGTCCAAAAGTAAGTGGGGAGAACCGGCCAGGAGTTTAATCAGGTTTATTCATATACTGTGATTGAAATAAAGGAAAGAAGTAAGTACAGAATTCACAACATATTCGATATACTACATAAGACGCAACTATGATCCACTGCTTTTCAAGGCAAGTAAGAGCGTCACTAACTACAAACAGAAAATGGAACCCTAACACTTTATACTACATCAGCACGTCTGGAATATATCATTATGGACACAGTGTCAACACAGTTATTTATTGTACTTTCTTGCTATCTGTTGAGAAACGAATCAAACTGTATGCTCACAGTTTCTTCCCTGCATCTATAATATTTTATTTACAATGGAAGTTAACCCATTTTAGATGATTTTTCTGTTTCAACTTACATTTTTGCTACTCTCTGAGTAATTAAATATTTAAAAACTGCTGGGACTATTTGTAGGCTTGCCATATATGCCGGTACCATGTCCTGGGTTCTCATCTGGTTGATTAAATAAGTGTCATAAATTTCAACTTTAAACCAGCCTTGTACTCTTATAATACAACTTTTTCTCCAGGGAAGAAGACAGTTGTTTTGAAACAGCCTGTTACCGACATATAAAGCCATTTTGAGTCATCAGCAAGAACAAAACTGTATGAAACACGTGGATCACACACTTGTAATTGGTGCCTTATTTCTGTGGTCAGATGTGGTGTCCCATGATCATAGGTGGTGTCAGTTAGCAATGGACTTTTCAGTGTTGGCATGCTGTTTTGTGATGTGTTACCTGTAAAATCTGTGGATGTTAACATTTTAACAGGTAAATGTATTAAATTATCACAAACTCTAAACAAATGATTTCCCATTATAAAATTCACTGATACAGAATGTCTTTATTTGAAACATCCCCACTGGAGTAACAATCATAAAATCTATCAATATTTTCAATCAAAACCAACACATACTTTGCGAACAATTTTATTATATGGCAATTATTTTCGACCCTGAATTCAGGGTCTTCACCAGGCCATGATACAAGAAGATGAATGAATACACAAATTAAATACCATAAGTTGGAGAACTCCCCCCTTTTACATTAAAATACATTTAAAATGTGTGAAAAGAATACACAGGTAAATCAATTACAAAAAGGCCCAAGAATGTTTATGTTTCTTAAAAAAAAAGTTTTTAAAAATACCAAGCACAAGATTTTTCATAAAGTAAAGGTGATATATTTTTTGTATGTAAACTGTGATGTATCTTAATAAATATGTTAAGAATAAATGTACTTGTGTGTTGAATGCTACCGGTATCTCTCGGTATGTTCCGATGTACTGCCAATTAATAAGTTGAGATGCAATTGCTTTTTATAGTAGTTGCAGAGATAAAGTTGAGTCCTCATAGATTCTTATATATATATATATATATATATATACAGGGTGTCCCAGAAGGAATGTGCCAGACTTCGGGAGAGTGTTCCTTATGTTAAACTATACCGATATAACCCAAAACACCTATGTCCAAAGTAGAACGGTTACGGAGATAATAGCCAGAGAAAAGTGTGGGCTTCAT
>Ga0123357_10003704_pt1 | contig 17645 bp, 13 predicted proteins | sample TergutEmb28metaG_FD_89873 | JGI IMG/M metagenome (GOLD analysis project Ga0123357, IMG submission 89873) | Embiratermes neotenicus P4 segment gut microbial communities from Petit-Saut dam, French Guiana - Emb289 P4 | ecosystem: Host-associated > Arthropoda: Insects > Digestive system > Gut ... | reverse complement strand
GGATGTCCGCCCGAAGATCACGTTGGCCTGCACCGAGTGCAAGCAGCGCAATTACATCACCAAGAAGAACCGCCGCAACACGCCGGATCGCATCTCCTTGAAGAAGTTCTGCCCCACCTGCGGTCATCACACGGAGCACCGCGAAACCCGCTGAGGACGTCATAGGCATCTCCCTCCGTCATCTTGCGCGAAGTCGCGGGATCTGGCCAAGCCGATGTGATGTGTTGTGTGGGAGGTGTTTCCGCCGCGGGGGGCGTTTCGGGAGGCGATGCCTTCGGCATCCTACCGCCTCCCTTCACTCTGGGGCCGACCTCAACCGGCGCTCCTTCGGACCGCAGCGGTGATACCCCCAAGCCCCCGCTCGTGGAAAACCTCCCACCCAACACGTGGGCGTTCGACCTCAGGTGTCTTCGTCTACCCAGTCAAATGTTCGCGTGACGGCTTTCTTCCAGTTGCGATACAGTCGGTTACGCTCGTCTAGCGCGACGTGGGGCTCCCAGCGGATCGCCTCGGCCCAGTTGGCGGCGACGTCCTGCTGGCCGTCCCAATAGCCCACCGTGATGCCGGCCGCATAGGCCGCACCCAGTGCCGTCGTTTCGGCCACGACGGGACGGATGACGGGTACGCCCAACTGGTCGGCCTGGAATTGCATCAGCAGATCGTTGGCCACCATGCCGCCGTCCACCTTCAACTCGATCAGGTGGACGGACGAATCGGCCTCCATGGCGTCGACCATCTCGCGGGTCTGGTAGGCCGTCGCCTCAAGCACTGCCCGCGCCAAGTGTGCCTTATTGACGAACCTCGTCAAGCCAACAATGGCCCCCCGGGCGTCGGCCCGCCAGTAGGGAGCGAACAGGCCAGAGAAGGCTGGCACGAAATAGGCACCACCGTTGTCCTCGACACAGGCGGCTAACTCCTCCACCTCCTCGGCCGAGTCGATCAGGCCAAGATTATCGCGCAGCCATTGCACCAGGGCGCCAGTCACGGCGACGGAGCCCTCCAGCGCATACACCGGCTTGGTGTCCCCGATCTGATAGCCGACGGTGGTCAACAAGCCATGCTTGCTGAAGACGGGTTTGTCGCCGGTGTTCATCAGTAGGAAGCAGCCAGTGCCGTAGGTATTTTTCGCCGCGCCGGGGGTGAAACACGCCTGCCCGAACATCGCCGCCTGCTGATCGCCCAGGATGCCGGCAATTGGCACGCCGGCCAGCAGTTCGCTCTTGGTGCAGAACCCATAAACCTCGGAGGACGGCCGGATTCGAGGCAGCATCATCAGCGGAATGCCCATATCGGCGGCGATCTGCTCGTCCCACTGCAGGGTTTCCAGGTCCATGAGCATGGTCCGTGACGCGTTGGTGACATCGGTGATGTGGATGCCGCCGTGAACGCCACCGGTCAGGTTCCACACCACCCAGCTATCCATGGTGCCGAATAGCAAATCACCGGCCTCAGCGGCGGCCTGTGCGCCTGGCACGTTGCGCAATATCCAGGCGATTCTCGGCCCCGCGAAATAGGTTGCCAGGGGCAGACCGACCTTCAACTTGTATCGGTCCAGACCCTCATCGCCGGCGAACTCGGCGATCAAATCGTCCGTGCGGGTGTCCTGCCACACGATGGCGTTGCACACCGGCTTGCCGGTGCGACGGTTCCACACCACCGTCGTTTCGCGCTGGTTCGTCACCCCGACGGCCAGGATGTCGTGCGCATTGAGTCTGGCCTCGGCCAGTGCCTGCGCCACCACCTGGCGGACGTTGTGAATAACTTCCATCGGGTCGTGCTCGACCCAGCCAGGGCGGGGCATGATCTGGCTGTGCTCGCGCTGCCCAATCGACATCACACTGCCCTGGTGGTCAAAGATGATCGCGCGCGACGAGGTGGTGCCCTGGTCGATCGCCAAAATGTAGCCGTCCATGTGATCTATCCAACCACTATTTGACTCTGGGACGGTGCGTCGGGTGGAAGGTGTTTCCGTCGCGGGGGGCGTTCCGGGAGGCGATGCCGTCCTCAATCTGCTGTGGGGTGGGTGTTGCGTCCGGCCAGGGACGCGACGATGCTGATGGCCGCTATCAGGAACACCTCCCACACCAGCGCGCCAGCCGGGGACGCGATGGGCAGACGCCACAGCGGGCCGGCGTTCCGGGTAACCATCGGCGCCGCCTGAATGCCCGCAATGGTGAAGATTGTCAGGTTGCTGGCCAGCAGGAAGAACAGTGAGCGACGCCCGACGTTGCGCGCCCACAGGTCGATGTGCCGCAACACCAGCGGCAGTTGCGCCGGCACCTTGGCCGTGACGAAACTCAGCGCGACGGGCGCGAAACCGGTCAGCAGCACCCAGAAAATGCTGGGGGGGAAGCGCTGGGGCAGGCCGTTCAGCACGACGTCCACGACGCCCGCCAGCGTCGCCGCCAGGCCGATGCCGGCGAGCACCCAGCCGTGGCGCCGGTTCGTCTGCCAATAGATGCCAAGCAGCAGGTAGGCGCCGTATTGGACGGCCGGGAAGCACGCGAAAGCCAGCGTGCCGATGAACAGGCCCAGTTGGGGCGACTTCACCACGTGGTACGGGAAGAAGCACATCGCCAGCGTCACGGCCGAGACGATCAGAGTCGGCGCCAGACGCGTCGACAGCCACTGCAGCGGCTTGAACAACACCAGTACGACAAGGGCAATTACGGCGAAGCCGGCCAGAAACTCCGACCAGCCTGGGATGTCTTGCAGCAGAATCACCTGGGTGACCATCTTGGCGTTCAGCGGCGTCCCTTCGCGGGCGACGTGGTACCCGATGCCCGACAGCACGAACGCGGCGTAGATCAGCAGCGTCGTGCGCGCCAACCGAGGCGCGGCCTGACGGAACGGCTTGCGCAAATAGGCCAGTGCGCTGGTGCATCCGAAGCAGAACACGAAGGTGGGGAAGACGATCACATTGACGACGTCGATCAGTGTGTTGATCGACGGGTATTTGTCGGGGTTGCCGAAGAACTGCAGCATGTGGCAGTAGATCATGATCAGAACCAGGAACCAGCGGACCCGGTCGATGCTGACGTCGTAGCGCATGGTTTTACTATCCCTTTATTCGCAGTGTGACTACCTCGAACGGGTGGAGGTTTAAAGTGATCTGGTTGTGGTCAAGGGTGTCGGCGGCGCCGCCCTGGGGGCGTTCCAACAGGTCGACGCGGCTGATCGCCTGCGCATCGAACGTCGCCGTGACGGTGGTGGTGGCGCGCCCGCCCAGCGACTCGTACAACCGGACGATGACGTCACCGCTGCGGTCGTCGGCCAGTTTGACGGCCTCGACGACGACGGCGGGGTTGCTGACGTCGATCAGCGGCTCGGCCGGGTGGGTACCCGTCACGACGCGGGGCGCCAGGTTGGCGCGGTAGCCGTCCGTGATGGTCTGCGCCAGGGTGGCGCCGGGGTGGATGACGACGGTGCGGGTGTGGTGGCCCTCGTCGGCCGTCGGGTCCGGAAACAGCGGCGCCCGCAGCAGCGACAGGCCGACGGTGGTGTAGGGTGCGCCGTCCGGCCTTGTCATGTGCGTGACGTTGTGCCCGTAGGTGGCCGAATTGGCGATGCCGACGCCATAGCCCGGCTCACCGATGTACACCCAACGGTGGGCACAAACCTCGTACTTCGCGGCGTCCCAACTGGTGTTCGCGTGGGTCGGACGCCAGACGTGGCCGAACTGCGTCTCGAAGGCGGCGCGGTCGGCTTGGACATCCAGCGGGAACACCAGTTTCAACAGCTTCTCGCGCTCGTGCCAGTCAATGTCGTTGACGATTTCGATGGCGGCGCTGCCCCGCCGCAGCGTGACCCGCTGGGTGACGTGCGAGTCACCGAACTGCCGCGATATCGTGACGCAGGCCTCGTCGGGCGTCGACACCACTGTGGGCGGGGCGTCCGCCGGCACCTCGGTGACGACGCGTCGATACTCCCGGTCAAGATCCCAGGCGTCCCAGGCGCCTGGCATATCGCGGTGGACTCGCACAACGTTGCCGTGGACGTCGGCGGGCAGCACCTCACGCCCGCCCGTCACGTCCAGCAGGCTGGCGAAGGTGCCGTCGGCGGCGATGGTGACGCGCACCAGGCCGTTGTTCAGCGTGACCGTGCCGTCCGGCCCCGGCGTCACCAGCACATTGGCCCCGGTGGGCGGTTGCACCGGCCCGGCCGCCAAAGCCGGGACGCCGTCGCGGGCGTGGGGCGCCGCGTTCAGCAGCATCGGCTGGTTGCCGTCGCCGACGACCTGGGCCGCGGCCGTGGCGATGACGGCCTCCGCCGCGCTGGCCACCTCGGCGTAGGTTTGCTCGGCCTCGCGGTGTACCCAGCCGATGGACGACCCCGGCAGAATGTCGTGGAACTGATGCAGCAGCACAAGTTTCCACAGCCGATCCAGCTCGTCATACGGGTATTCGGCGCCGCACTGCACACTGGCCGTGGCGGCCCAAAGCTCGGCTTCGCGCAGCAGGTGTTCGCTGCGCCGGTTGCCCGCCTTCGTTCGGGCCTGGGACGTGTAGGTGCCGCGATGGAACTCCAGGTACATCTCGCCGACCCAGGTGGGCGCGTCGGGGTATTCGGCCGCCGCGTCGGTGAAGAACTGCGCTGGCGACGCCAGGCGGACGGCAGGCAGCCCCTCCAGGTTGGACGTCCGCTTGGCCGCCGCCAGCATTTCGCGGGTGGGGCCGCCGCCGCCGTCCCCCCACCCGAAGGGCACCAGCGACCGGTTGGCGCGTCCCTTATCGGCGAAGTTGGCCTCGGCGTGGGCCAACTCGGCGGGCGACAGGTTCGAGTTGTAGGTGTCGACGGGCGGGAAGTGGACGAAGACGCGCGACCCGTCGATGCCTTCCCACCAGAACGTGTGGTGGGGCATGGTGTCGGTGTCGTTCCACGACAGCTTCTGGCTGAGGAACCAGTCGCAGCCGGCGAGTTTGGCGAGTTGCGGCAAGGCGCCCGAATAGCCGAACGTGTCGGGCAGCCAGACCTCGCGCGTCTCGACGCCGAACTCGTCCAGGAAGAACCGTTTGCCCATCACCAGTTGGCGCGCGAAGGCCTCGCCGCCGGTCAGGTTGGTGTCCGATTCCACCCACATCGAACCGACGGGGACGAACTGCCCGGCGGCCACCTTTTTCTTGACGCGTGCGTAAAGGCTGGGGTAACCCTGCTTGATCCAGGCGTAATGCTGGGCCGTCGAACAGGCGAAAACATAGTCATGGTTATTGTCCATCAGGGCCAGCTGGTTGGCGAACGTCCGGGCGCATTTGCGCACCGTCTCGCGCAGCGGCCAAAGCCACGCCGAGTCGATGTGGGCGTGGCCGGTGGCGTAAACCTGGTGGGCGCATGCGGCAGTCGGCGCGCTCAGCACGGGGGCCAGGACGGCCCGGGCCGCGTCGGCGGTGCCGTGGACGTCGGCGGGGTCGATGACATCCAGCGACGCGGTCAGGGCCTGGATGATCGTCGCCCGTCGCGTCGACGACGCCGGCAATTGGCCGACCAGGCCCAGCAACACGCGGAAGTCTTGAAGCAACTCCCAGGTGGGCACCGACCGGAGCCTGACATCCGCGCAGCGCAGGGTGTACAGCGGGGCGTCCCCGGCCGTCTCCCGGGTTCCAAGCGGTGTGGGACGGAACGGGGACGGCGCCGCGCCCATGATGACCGGGTTGGCGCCCGCTTCCAGGTAGAAATCGACAGGGCCAACGCCGACGGGCACGTACTGGTTGCGCGGCTGAATGGACTTGACCACGTCGCCGCCCGGCGTCCACGCCAGACCCTCCGCCTGGAATCCGGTGGAGTCGTCGCTGAAGCCGAGGTCGACCACCACCTCTACGGCGGTGTCCGGCTGGGCCCATTCCGGCGGGACGGTGCCCGTCACATGAAACCAGGTTGTCGACCAGGCCCGTCCCCACCGGAAACCTGGTTCGACGCCCGCGTAGTTCTGACGCGATGCCTCGTCGAACAGGACGGGCTCGCCCGGTGCCGCCCAGGCGGCGACCGTCAGCGGCGCACTGGTGAGATAGACCTGCGGTTGCACGCGCTGCGTGACGAACCGGCTGATCCGAGCGACGATCCTGCTGTCTTCATTAGGCATGTCATGGCCTTCGAGTTCTTAACCTATCGGCTGGGGTGGTGTCGTGCTGTTCGTGTGTTCATGCGAGCCCATGTGGCGTGGGCAACACACAGTATCTGGCCTGTGCGACTGATCGGCAGGCCGCTGGCAGACAACCCTCCCTGGACATTTCCCCAGACTGCTGGCCGGGGATAGATAACCAACCCATAACGGAGAACTCATTACGCCCAAGAACAACGGGAACATCGGGCTTCCCAAGGTTGCAATCAGGTTTCCGGTGACCGTTGTCTGGTATGGAGTAGGATCCCCAACCCGCTGCGCCAGCCAATACACCGGGATTGTAGACCAAGCGGCTAAAGCAAACCCGAGAGCCGCTGGAATGGCCGGTTGTCTTCGCCACACCGCAAGCCCAGCCCACACAAGCGTAGGAACAATCCACACCATGGTGGCCATCCACGTGACCGGAGAAACTAACAGGGTGGTGTTTCCAATGAGAATGACTCCAAGCAACAAGTGTCCTTTTCGATACGCCATGGTGGCTTGAATCAGCCCGAAAACGGCCACAAGAGCAGCGAAAACATACCCCACCGTAGGAAGGTGCGCCGGTGTTCCGAGCGTCCTGGCGAAGAAGCCCTCCAGCGAGTGCATAACATCTGTGTCTGACATGCCAGATATCGGTGCGCGGAAGAACTCGGCCTTGATCCAGTAACTACTAAACGAGCCCGGGACGACGATCGACCCCAAGACAATGGTGGCCACAAACGCGATTCCAGCCTTGAATGCCATACGTACCTTCCGGGCAACCAGATAAAACATGATGAATAGCAGCGGTGTCAAAATCACCCCAGCGGCGATGCCGGTGAACACACCCCGCAATCGACGCGGAAGTCCGGGCGCAACATCAAGGAGGACCAATAGCATCACGAAAATGTTGATCTGCCCAAAAAACTGATTATCAAGGACCGGGTCAAGAACCATTGCGCAGCAGGCCGCAACAACTGCTGCCAAGGTGCAGGCCTTCCCAGAAACGACCCCCATCATCCGGAAGCAAATCCAACAACAGCCGGCGAGCGCACACAGACTCAACGTAAACCAGACAACTTGTCCCAATAAGATAGGCATCAATGCGAACGGCACGCACCAAAGTGCCGCGAATGGTGTCGCCGGAAAATGGTATCCATATGACGTGATGTACCCATAAAGCGGCGACTTGTCGAGCACAGCCCGGCCGCCTTTTGAGAACATATCGAAATCATTCATCCAATAGAGAGCGTTCCCAGGAACCATTGTTCTGATTTTCATTCCAACCACGAAAAGAAGAAGGAGAATAACCACCCCAAAAAACACCGCAATCAAGCGAAGCCGCGGCAACGGCCTTTCTAAAAATCGCATTGTAACCTCTCGTTTTGAACTAGCTGTGTGGTGACTCAGTATCGATGTGACAAGCCGTAGCGCTCTAGTATCTCCTCACCCATGCCAGGCTCCCTTATTAAATGAATCGCTGGCAGCCGGCAGGACGGCGACGAGTACCACTGCCGCCAGCAACATTAGGCCGGCTCCGGCCATGGCCCCGGCAGCGCCGTAGGCGCTAGCCACCGCCACGATGCCGAGCCCCAGGACGATTTCCGCGACGTACTCCGCTTGAGCCAAGAACGAATGCACCGTCGCGCGGGAAGACGCAGCACACCGCTGATTGACCCAGATGGTGATGGTCATTCGTCCCAGCGGCGTGCACAACCCACCGACGATGACGACTCCGATGACGCCGTACAGAAGCAACGAGGCCCCAGCCAAAACGCCAAGGCCCACCACACCGACCAGGCAAACCAACAACAGCAGCCGTTTCGAATCACGCTCCCGCGTTGTCAACTTCTGAACCAGCAACATTCCGATGCCGGTCGCAGCCAAGACGCCGACATTCAACGCGCCGAACCAGAACATACCAGACGTCGTCGCCGGGAACTCGAGATTGCTCAGCCGCGCCGGGTAGATGCGTCCAAAGGCATCGTCTGCACCGTTCACAAGCAACGCGACAAGCAATAGCAAGACGATAACCCGGTCGGCCCGTACGACTTTGAGCCCGTCGCGCAGCGTCTTGACGGCGGCCTGCCCGAATGCAACGGCCCTCTTCACGAAGCGGTGCTCCGGCACCGCCCACAACACCCAACCCCCGACCACCAACATGACCACACCAGCGATTACAATCGCGTGGCGACGCCCCAGCACCACAGCCAGCACCGTCAGCACCACCAATCCGGCGGCAGCGCCGAAAGACTGCCAGCGCGCCAACTGGGCGAGCAGCCCATTGATGAGTGACGGCTCGTCCAGGTCGTCGGTGATCCACGCAACATCTGCGCCGGACATGAACGTCCACGATATTCCCCACAGGATTTGCGTCGCCAACACCACCGGAAAGTTGACGGCAAAACCGGTTGCGATCATCGCGGCGCCCATCAAGCCAAGCGAGACGACAACCGATCTCTTACGCCCGACTGTGTCGGCAAAGACACCAGCGGGAACCTCGAACAGTAGCGCCACAGCGCTTTGCACAACAGCGACAAGCGCCAACTGGGCAGCCACCAGGTGCAGATCCATGACGAAATGGAAGCTGACCACCATCCACCAGCCGAGGTGCATAGCCTCGCGGGCGGTCGTCCACCAGAGAAACTTCTGTTCCAGCCTCATCGTGGAAACGGCCGTTCAGTCTTCCCGCTCGTCCCCCCAATTTTCGGCCTCATTGGCTTGCTAACATCTTGCCGCTGCTGCTCGTGGTGCGCTTCCTCGGTGTTGACGTTCCAGATTTCGTCGCGAGTACCGCCATCCGTCATGTACCTGACAGCCTCGATTGCGGTCATCATTGAATGATCCATGTTATTGTAACGGTGCTGGCCATTTCTGCCGATACACAGCAGGTTGGGGATGCTGTCAAGATATTCGCGTACGATACTAAACCTTCGGTAGGTGCCGAAGTACGCCGGATACGCCTTTTTCATCTTGATTTGCACCGAGTCAAGAACGCTAACCTCGTCGATGATGCCGATCGTCTTTAGCTCTCCAGCAGCAAAGTCAATGAAGTCCTGCTCTGGCATAGCACATAGGTCGTCGCCTTCGTTACACATATACTCCAACCCGACCCAAACTGTGGTTTGCGGTTTCTTCACGATGTACGGCGACCAGTTATTGAAGATTTGTAGGCGCGCGAGTCTGACATTACGATCCTGGATGTATATCCAGCAGTCGGGCACGATGTTGTTCAGCGTAGCGACATTGGTGAGGTTTTTGATCTTCAGGTCTTTAAGTAGAAGTCCGACGGTGATGAAATCACGGTACGGCAAGCTGTCCGAAATTTCGATGACTTCCGGGGTGGCGGTCATACCGTGAATCAGATCCTTTATCGACATCGATGAAAGATACCAGTCTGCTGAAATGTCACCCGAGGTTGTGGCAACCGATTCCACGACACCATCAACCAGGTTGAGCCGTTGAACCTTCGAGTTTAGTCGTATCTCGCCGCCAAGCCGTTGAATCTCGACCGCCATACGTTCGTAAAGCTGTCCAGGACCAAATTTCGGGTAGTAGAACTCCTCAATCAATGAGGTCGCAACTTCATGCTTCTTTTTGACGAAATGATTCTTGACAATGGCACCAGCCATCTTGATGAGGGACAAGCCAGCGATGCGCTGACTTCCCCAGTCAGGCGCAATCTCGGACGGATGAACTCCCCAGACTTTTTGTGTGTAACTCTCAAAGAACATCTCGTACAGCGGTTTGCCGAACCGATTGATGTAAAAGTCCTCGAGAGACCTTTCTTGCTGCTGATGAAAGGCGGACCAAAGATAGCCGAAAGCCACTGTCACAGTGCTGGGCAGTCCTATGCTTCTGAAGGTGGCGAGCTTCAATGTCACCGGGTATTCGACAAAGGACCCTCGCCAATAGATACGCGAAACTCGGTCACGCAGTAGCATCACGTTATCCTCCTTCTCTGGATCTGGGCCCGAAACAGCAAAGTGTTTCGCACGACCCAAGACTTTGTCATCCAAGGATGGAGACCCTTGGAGTGGCATTAGTTCAGTCCAGATGTCGACAATAGGCTGCAGTTTTGAGAAAAGCCGGTGTCCGCCGATATCTATCCGATTGCCGGCGTGTGAAACGGTGCATGAGATGCCGCCAAGTCGGTCGGTCTCTTCTAGGACTATCGGTCTAATGTCTGATTTCCTCAATAGCTGGTAGGCCGCCGTGAGGCCAGCTGGGCCCGCCCCAATGATGATTGCCGTCTCGTCGTTAGTCATTCTGTGTCCTGCTGGATACTTACCAACAGTTGGTTCACGTAATCCATATCAGCCTTTGATACCGGTAAGGCTGACGCCTTTCACGATGAACCGCTCGAAGATCAGGAACAAGATGATCAACGGCAACGACGCGACCATGTTCGCCGTCATCGGCAGCACGTAATCAGTCGTGTATGTGCCCGCAAACTGCGGAATGCCGATTGGCAGCGTGAACAGGTTGTTGCTCATGATGCACAGCAGTGGCCACAGGTAGTTGTTCCAGCTGGCGGTGAAGGTGAAGATGCCGATAGTGATCATGATCGTTCGGGACAGCGGTAGCACCACATATATGAATGAGCGCCAATAGCCGCAGCCGTCGAGCCGGGCCGCCTCGAGCAACTCGTTCGGCACCTGACGGATGAACGACACCATGATGATGAAGTTCAGCGAGCTGGCCACGGTCGGCAAGATCAGGCCGGTGTACGAGTCGATGATGTGCAGCGAATTGGATGTGATGAACAACGGCACAACCAGCGCCTCGAACGGGATCATCATGCCGAGCAGGAAGAAGACGTACAGCACGCGGTTGCCGCGGAAGTTGATTTTGGCTATCGCATAGGCGGCCATCGGTGTGATTATCAGCGTCACCGCCGTCGTCAGAACAGCCACCAGCAAGCTGTTCTTGAACCAGGTCGGCACGGCCGAATGGAACAGCACCTGTGGGTAGGCGGCAATCGAATATGGCGGCTTGAACCAGGCGAAAGCGCTGGTTATCTGCATACCTTCGGACTTCAGCGAGACGGCTGCCGTCCACAGTATCGGCGTCAAGAATGCCATTGCCAAGATGATTGCGATGGCGGTCAGGATGATGCCGCCCGGCGTCATGTGCCTTTTCTTGTGGGTGCTCATTCGCTGTCACTCCTACTCTGAAGCCGAACCTGGATCAGTGACAAGATCAACAGGATAAGGAACAATGCAAAGGACATGGCCGAGGCATAGCCGAGATTGTTCTTCTTGAACCCAGCCTCGTATATGTACATCACCAGTGACTTGGTCGCCGTGCCGGGCCCCCCGTTGGTGATCAATTGAATCTGGCCGAAGACTTTGAAGCAGGCGATAACCTGAAGCAGTATGACGAGGTAATGAGTTCGCGAAAGTAGCGGCAGCGTGATCTGGAACAGTTGTTTGAACTTGCTGGCGCCGTCGATATCGGCAGCCTCCATGATCTCGTCCGGAATTTCTTGCAGCGCGGCCAGGTAGAGCAGCATAGAGAAACCGATCGTCCACCAAATCGTTGTTAGCGACAACAAGACCCAGACTAGGTTCTTATCCATCAGCCACTGTATTTCCTGGCCGGCGCGCAGGATGCCCAAGTCGTGCAGCAGGTTGTTGACAAAGCCGAGGTATGGCGCGGCCATATACGACGCGATGAAGGACGCGACGGACACCGATAGGACGCTCGGCAGGTAGTAGCTGGAACGCAGGAAGCGTCGGAAAACTGTTTTGCGGTCGGCCAGCAAAGCCAGCGAAACCGCCACGACCATCAGTACAGGCACTGTGATGAGGGAAAACCAGGCGGTGTGGCCCAAGGCCTGCCAGAAGAACTTGTCGTTCCACAGTTTCACATAGTTGGCCATGCCGACGCTGCCTTGGTCGCCCATGAGGTTCCACTTGTGAAAGCTGACGTAGGCGCCTTGGATGACCGGCCAGATTGTGAAAAGAAGATAGACGAGGCCGAAAGGCAAGACGAAGGTCATTGCTGAGGCGAAGGGGTGCTCTTTCGAATGATGTTTCACGTGTGCCTTCTTTCGACGGTGTGGGGGCCTCCCGTCGGGAGGCCCCCTGCGACGGTGGTGTTGTCAGCCGGCAATTGCAAGCTGACAACACCAAACATCGTTACTATCCAGACAGGTCGGACGTCATCTGGTCAACCATGTTGTTGATGGCGGTCGTGCTGTCTACCTGGCCGCTCCAGATCGTGTCGAGATTCTGGATCATGGTGGCCTTCAGTGCCCCGAAGTACTCGGACTGCGGTGGGAAGACCGCCGAATCCTTGGCCTTCATGTAAGAGGCCCGGAACGGCATGTTCTGGTAGTCGGAGCTGGTGTTGACGGTCGAGTTGATCGGGATCTGGCCCGAGCCAGCCCATGTCAGACCGCCGGTTGAACTGGCGTAGGCCGCAAAGTTCACGGCTGCTTGTGAATCCGCGTCAGAACGGTTCTTGTTGGTTGGCAGGACGAAGTTGTGGCCGTCAGCCCACTGGGCCTGGTTGGTGCCGTACAGCGATGGGAACGGCTGCGGCGTGAAGTTCAGGCCGTCCGTCGCCTGGAAGACACCGGTCGCCCAGGTGCCGGCGAACACCAAGCCGGCCTTGCCGTCCTGGAACATCTTCTGGTGGTCGGGAATGCCCGGCTGAACGTAGCCATCGTCATAGAGGCTCTTGACGAAGTCGGCTGCCTTGACGGCAGTGGCCTTATCGAGTGTGACGGTCTGGCCATCGTCGGAGATGATGCCAGTGCCACCCATCTGGAAGTAGGTCGCCCACCAGACACGGTACGGATCGTCGCCGGACTGCGGCAGAGACAAGGCGGTGTTGCCGTCGCCAACGACTGGCTTCAGCTTGTCGAGGATGGCCTTGAAGTCAGCGACCGAGTTGATCGTCAACTGGCCGTTGGCATCAGCGGTGACGCCAGCCTTGGCCAGCATGTCCGCGTTGGAGTACATGATCTCGGCATGGGTGTCTAGCGGAATGGCGTAATGCTGACCGTTGAAGGTGATGGCGGCCAAGGTGTTCGCCGGGTAGTTGTTCCAGTCGATGCCCGCATTGGCGGCATACGCGTCAACGGGTTGGATGACGCCCTGGGCAACCAACTGCGGCAGCATGGACACGTGGCTGATGCCAATGTCCGGGCCCTTGCCGGCCGCCACGGCCGTGGTCAGCTTGGTGTAGTAATCGGCCCACACCAGCATGACGGACTGCACCTGCTTGGTGGGGCTGGTGCCGTTGTAGGCTGAGATGATCTTGTCCATCCACGCCCCGTCACCGCCGGAGAACAAGGACCAGAAGACTAGCTTGTTCGGGTCGACCGGCACGTTCTCGGGGTTGTTGACGGTACCGTCGTCGTTCAAACCGATATCCGGTGTGGCGGAGCTATCTGCAGAGCTGCTGGCCGCGGAGCTGGGCGTCGTCTCTCCTGTGCTCGGGGACGAGCTGCAGCCGGCGAGCGCCAACGATAAGCCAAGCAGAACTGCAGTCATCAGTGAGATGTATCTCTTCTTCATTACTTTCCTCCTGTTGTTGGTTTCGAAGCGCAACGCGCCCCGGTTTGTTGGACTATGAATCGTTTTCATTCGTCCTGGTGTCGGAACCACCGTTTTCATAGGGGGTTGGTTCCGACTGAATCTGTTTGAGAACGGCGAGATCGAATTTCGGCTGGCGCGCAAACGTCACAATTCCGTTCTTTTCCTGGAAGACGTCGGTCAGCTGGGTGAAGCAGTAACCGAACATGTTCGGGTCGTCGGCGAGAGCCTTCACCAGCCCGCGGAAGCGTTCAATCCACTCGTCGCGGCTGGATGGGGCGAGTCCGTAACCCCAGGAATCGGCCTGTGGCTGGTCGTCATCGGACCACCACGTCCCGCCGAATTCGCTGCAGAAGTATGGCTGATCGGCGTAGGCGACCGACCACCTCGCACCATCGTGGCCGACGTTCGTATACGGCGTGCCGTCAGCCAGCCCGCCCATGAGCCGCGCGAACTTCACCGGATCCTGTTCGTAGAGGTGGGAATCGTAGATGTCGGCGCCCGGCACGCGGTGCGAGTAGCCGGAGGCGTCCAAGACCACGCGGGTTGGGTCGATCGCCTTGGTGACCGAGTACATGGCCTTGGTGGCGTCGTCCAGGGTCGTCAAGTGTGGTCCTACCGGCTCGAATGTTTCGTTCAGCGGGCACCAGCCGATGATTGCCGGGTGCGATAGGTCTCGCGTGATCGCTTCGATCCATTCCGCGACGAACGAGAGCGTGGGTTCCTGCCGATCTGTGCCCAAAACGCGCGCACCCCAGTCGCCGAATTCGCCCCACACCAAGTACCCCAAACGGTCGGCATGGTAGAGGTAGCGTTCCTCGAAGACCTTCTGGTGCATGCGGGCGCCGTTGAAGCCCGCTTCCTGCGCGATCGTGATGTCCTTCACCAGGTCATCATCCGACGGTGCCGTCATCAAGCCGTCGGGCCAAAAGCCCTGGTCGAGGACGAGACGCTGGAAAACCGGCCGACCGTTCAAAAGGACTTTTCGGCCCTCAATCGCGACCGACCGCATGCCGGCGTAGCTGTCGAGCGTATCCAAGACGCCGTCCTCGCCGCTCAGGGTGAAGCACACGTCGTACAAGAACGGATCCTCTGGCGACCAAAGCCTCAGGCGGTCGGCCGGAATGTCGAGCACCAGCGTCGGCTTCACCTGGGACGTGGCGGCGACGCTGCCGGTGACGATCAGTCCGTTGCCGTCATAGACATCGACCCGAACCGTCTGCTTGCCGGCGGCGTGCGCCACGTCAAGTTCGCACAGCAGACGGGACCCTGCCACATCGGGCAGTATCGCCGGACGGCGCAGATACGACTGGCTGACCGGCTCCAGCCAAACGGTCTGCCAGATGCCGGTCGTCCGGTTGTAGAAAGCTTCGTAGCCTTCGAGGCGACGCGACTGTTTGCCGCGCGCCTGGATGGCTTCCGGGTCGTCCTCGACGAGGACGGACAAGACGAAGCTCGGCCCCGTCACGGCGGAGGTGATGTCGAAGGTGAACGACGTGAAACCGCCGCGGTGGCGACCGACCTCGACGTCGTCGACCCACACTGTGGTGTCGAAGTCGGCGGCCCCGAAATTGAGCAAGAGACGCTGACCGGCCCACTGCGTCGGCACCGTTATGTCACGTTGATAGCGCAGCGCGCGATGGAAATCCGTGTCGCCAATGCCGGACAATTCCGCCTCAATGGCGAACGGCACGATGATCGTATCGTCCAGTTGCCAGGCGGACGGTAGACCGTCGGCGCCGGCGGCTGAGAAGCGCCAGGCGCCATTGAGATTCAGCCAGTCGGCACGGACGAACTGGGGGCGCGGGTACTCCGCACGCGGCACAGCTTCTGAGTGGGTGTCGGCCATCGACTGCGTTTCCTTCGATGCAAATCGCATAAAGTGATCCTGCCATGCCATTTGCCTCGATGCAAGGCGGCAAACGCTGTCGATGCCAAATCGTTATACTTCGATCTTCGGATGTGCCGGGCGCCGTAGCGCCGTCGAAAGGCTAGAACCGCCTAAGGGCAGCTTTCCCTAAGAATCAGGCGGTGGGGTGCGATGAGTTCCTCAGCGGGCAGGGCGCCCTGCTCCAGTCGCTGAGCGATCCGGCTCAAGGCGACTTGCGCAATCCACCGCTTGTCCGGGCCGATTGTCGTCAGCGACGGGGTGGCGAAGCGGCCATCTTCGATGTCGTCCCAACCGACTAGAGCGATCTCCTCCGGCACCTTGACGTCGGCTTGCCGCAACACCCTCAGGGCGCCGAGCGCGAGAGAATCGGCGAAGCAGAATACGGCATCGGGCCTATCCGGACGCGCCAGCAGGCGCGCCATCGCCGCCGACCCTTCGGGCCGGTGAAAGTTGTCGACGTATTCGACGATTTCCGGCAACGCGCTGGGGGCCGCCGCCAGGGCCGCCCGATAGCCGTCCAGTCGAAGCGAGCTGGAGCCATGGGCCGTGTGCTCGGCGCCAATGGCCGCGATTCGCTGGCGTCCGAGTGCGGTCAAGTGCGACACCGCTTCGAAGGCCGCTTGGAAGTTATCCACCATCACCTTGTCGAAGCCAGGGAAATTGTCTTCGCCCAAGAACACCAGCGGTTCCGCCGAAAAAGACGCAACGTCGTCGACGGTCAGGGCGAGCGGGCTGGCTACCAGGGCGTCGAAAAGGGCGCCGGTTGCCGCACGGTTCAGGAATGCCAACTCTCGCTCGCGGTCGCCGTTGGTTTGTTCGATGACGATCGTCAACCCGCGCTCAGCGCCGCCTTCGACGAAAGCGCGCGTCAACTCTGCGAAATACGCCATGTCGAGCTCCGGCAGCATCAAGCCGATCAAGCCGGAACGGCCGACTTTCAAGCTACGGGCGAGCTCGCTCGGCTGATAGTTCAGCTCGCCGATCACCTGCAGCACGCGCGCCCGAGTATCCGCCGCGACGTGGTCGAAGCCATTCACGACGTTTGACACTGTCCGCACCGACACCCCTGCTGCGGCAGCGACCTGCCGACGCGTTGCCAACGTCTATGCCCTGCCCTCCAGTATTGGCTTAGGAGTGCTCATAACTGACCCCATTCCCGCCGAAACTTGTCCACCAAGTCCGTGACAAAAACGATATCAGCCCAGGTTCCCGGATGCCGCACCCGCCCCGCTTCCGCCGACTAGCGTCGCATACAGCGGAACCTCTGCGGCCGTTGGCCGGGGCACTCGGGGGTGACGGTCGGCCACTGCGTGGTGTTGTCTCACTATTCGGTCGGGTGTCGGGGGGTTGATTTTGGCGCGTTACCGTGGTAAAGGTTCGTTCGTTTCCCCTCGTGGAACGGCCCTCGACGGTGAGACCATCCTCGCCGGCGAGTCATCAAATCAGGGAAAAGAAGGGAGTATGTGTTATGGCTGTTATGTCAGCTGAGGACGGCGCGATCCTCAAGGGTGCCGAGGCTACCCGCCAGGCCCGCGAGGAACTGGGCAGGCGTATCCAGATCGTGAGTTCCCATGTGGAACAGTTGGGGCCCAAGTTCCGTGGTAGCGCGGCGGCGGCGTTCACGCGGTTGATGGCTGATTGGCAGGCCGAGTCGGGTAAGGTGAGCGGGGCGTTGCAGGGGTTCGAGGATTCTTTGCGGAAACATCAGTCCCATTTGGACACCGGCGAGGATGAGCAGTCGGCGGCGTTCGCCCGGGTGGCGTCCCGGTTGGGGGGTGAGTGATCATGACTATCATGGTTGACCACAACGCCATGGGCATGGCGTCCGACGACTTGTCGGGGGACGCGAAGTTTTTGCAGGACGCTTTGGATGATTTGGATTCGCAGGTGAAAGTGTTGGCCGCTAACTGGCAAGGGGATGCGCGGCAGGCTTATTTGGTGGCGAAAGGCCAGTGGAGCGAGGCGATGGGCCAGATCCGTGTGACTTTGGGCCAGATTTCGGTTCAGCTGGCTCAAACGGATCAGGCGTTCGCCGATATCGACCGTCAGGGCGCGGCGATGTGGGGCTGACCCCCCACGCTTTATGTTGCAGGTGGTCGCTTGGTTGGGCGTGTCGACACATGCCCAGCCG
>Ga0123357_10003703_pt1 | contig 17649 bp, 14 predicted proteins | sample TergutEmb28metaG_FD_89873 | JGI IMG/M metagenome (GOLD analysis project Ga0123357, IMG submission 89873) | Embiratermes neotenicus P4 segment gut microbial communities from Petit-Saut dam, French Guiana - Emb289 P4 | ecosystem: Host-associated > Arthropoda: Insects > Digestive system > Gut ... | reverse complement strand
TGATGTCAAGCGCGGTCTCGCGCACAGCCTCGTCGCCATTGGCGGGATCCATCTGGTACTGGCTGCGGTCACCGAACTGTGGCACGGAGTCGGCCGCCTCGCGGAAGGGCCCGTACCAGGCGCTGCAGAACTTCGCGGAGTAGGCCATGATCGGCACATTCTCGAAGCCCTCATGATCAAGCGCCGAGCGAATCGCCGCCACGCGCCCGTCCATCATGTCGGAAGGCGCGACCATGTCGGCGCCCGCGGCCGCATGGCTCACGGCCTCCTGCGCAAGCAGCTCCAGAGTGACGTCATTCATAACATAATTGTTCTCGTCAAGCACGCCGCAGTGGCCGTGATCGGTATACTCGCAGAGGCAGACGTCGGTGATGACGTAGAAATCCGGATCGTGCTTCTTGATGACGCGAATAGCCTCCTGCACGATGCCGTGATCGTCATAGCCCTCGCTACCCACCGCGTCTTTATGCGCAGGCAGCCCAAAGAGGATGACCGCCGGGATGCCCAGGCTTTTAAGCTCGTCGATCTCTGCCGGCAGCTGGTCGAGGCTGATCTGATACTGCCCCGGCATACTGCTAACCTCGTCACGCAGGCCCGCGCCCGGCTTGACGAAGAGCGGATAGATGAAATCTTTGGCGTCAAGCGTGTTCTCGCGCACCATAGCGCGGATCGTGGGGCTCATACGAAGACGACGCGGACGATATTCAGGATATTGCATGACGGTCACTCCCTTAGGATTGTAGACGGGGCGGATACAACAACGTGTATTTATTATAACGGGCGCCACCGCCCCGCATACAACTGTCACAGAAGTGCAGAACGGGAGCGGACTCCTCGGTAGGTACTCTGCGCGCAGGCATTCCATTGAGGAGTATGATAATTCCACATGAACTGAGAAGAGGTGCACCGTGATGCGAGATCCCGTACAAACTATTGGAAACCTGATCGACAAACAGACGGTTTCTTTAATCAGCTCGGTGGACAACGAAGGTTTCCCCAACACAAAAGCCATGCTGCCCCCACGAAAGCGCGAGGGCATCAAAAATTTCTGGTTCACTACAAACACCTCATCTCTGCGCGTGGCGCAGTATCGCGTTAACCCGCAGGCCTGCATTTACTTTTTTGACAAAAGGTTTTTCCGGGGCGTTATGCTCAAGGGCACGATGGAAGTTTTAGAAGACGCAGAAAGTAAAGAGCTAATCTGGCAGGAAGGCGACACCCGGTACTACTCGCAGGGCGTCACCGACCCCGATTACTGCGTCCTGAAATTTACGGCGCAGTCGGGCCGCTCCTATGCGAATTTCAAGTCCGAAGACTTCGACGTTGAGTAATGTGAGTAATAAAGAGCGATCTAAGCAACTGAGTCACGGCTGGTGTAAAAAAATATTGCGGCAATTATTACCTATATATGAACGATAATTGAGTTATTACACTTAAAATGCTAATATATTAACTATGAATGAAGCTTTGCTCAAACAACAAACTCCTACAGAAATCACGGCTGCCCTTGCGCAGCGTCTCCGAGCACGCCGTAAGGAGCGAAAGTTTACCCAGGCTGAGCTCAGCGTACGATCGGGCGTCTCACTCGGCTCACTGCGACGCTTCGAAGCAACAGGAGAAGTTTCGCTCAAGTCTCTTACCAAGCTGGCGACAGCACTTAGCCTTGAAGCTGACTTCGAGCAACTTTTCACGCGCAGGCAGTACCAGTCCATTCAGGAGATCATTGACGAACAGGAGCGTAGGTGAGCGCACAAGATCACAGAGTACTTGCGACAGATCTTGCCGCCCACCAACCAAAGCAGCTTCGAGTTTTGCTCCATGACCGTCTGGTGGGACGCCTCGCACAAACACCTGAGGGGCCGGTGGCTTTTGAGTATGACCGCGGCTGGATCGCAGACGGTTTTTCTCTCAGTCCGCTTAGCTTGCCGCTTGAACAGCGCGTCTTTATCCCAAACTGGTTACCCTTTGAAGGCCTTTGGGGTATCTTTGACGACAGCTTACCTGATGGCTGGGGCCGCCTGCTCCTTGATCGCCTCTTGCGCCGCCAGGGCCTTGATCCTGAGGCCATCACTGCTCTGACCCGTTTGGCGATCGTTGGAAACGGCGGTATGGGAGCGCTCTCCTACGAACCCGTTATCACAACGGAAAAGGAACCTGCAACGGTAAGTAGCCTTGACGCCCTGGCGCAAGACGCGCTTAAAGTGCTCGAAACAAACGATGCGCATAACCTTGATGAGCTTTTTATCAGGGGAGGTTCTTCCGGCGGAGCACGCCCAAAAATAGTGGCGCATATCGAGGATGCAGACTGGCTCATCAAATTTCCTGCATCGATCGATCCTCCTGATAGTGGCGAGCAAGAATATCGCTATGCACTGACCGCACATGACTGCGGGATTGAAATGCCAGAAGTACGCCTTTTCCCTTCAGCGCGTTGCGCAGGCTATTTTGGAGTAAAGCGTTTTGATCGCCGCCCTAAGGCCGGCGGCGGCGTCGAACGTCTTCATGTGGCTTCCGCGGGCGCGCTCCTGGAAACGTCTCATCGCATCCCAAGCCTTGATTATGAAGTACTAATGCGCCTTACCCTCAATCTAACAAAGAGCTTCGAAGAATTAGAGCAACTCTACCGGCTCATGTGCTTTAACGTGTTCGCGCACAACCGCGATGATCATGCCAAGAACTTTGCCTTTATCTATTATCCTGAGCTTGCTGCCTGGCGCTTGTCGCCTGCCTTTGACCTGACCTACAGCATTGGCATGGCCGGTGAGCATGCCACGACCGTAAACGGCAAAGGTCGTGATACTACGCTTGCCGACCTAGTGGAACTTGGAATGAACGCGGGGCTTTCTCGCGCGCGTTGCCAGGAACTTGCCATCATGATCCAGGAAAAAGCCGCACTACTTACCCTGCACACAGAACATCTGCGTGCGTAAAATCCAGACAGAAGAAGTTTTAGGCAATATCCTTCTTGGCGAAGCCGTGGACGGCAAGGGCTATGAAGGCCAGGGCGTAGAGGGCGATGTAGAGATACATCCAGGGGCTGGGGGCGGCTCCGCCGCCGGTCAGACCGCCGGCAAGTTGCGCGGCGTTCTGCAGAATGTTGGCGCTGGGCAAGAGAACGTTTTGACAGATGACGTAGAGCACATGAAACGGCGATATCAGGCTGATGACGATGCCGGCGCTGTTGATGGTGCGGCTGTTGAGGAGCTGCCCGACCATCTCAACCATGCCGCCGATGTTTCCCAGGATGTAGATAAAAATCATGAGTATCCCGTTAGGGACGGTCTTGAACCTCACCGAACCCCAGAGCGTCAGACAGAGCACCGCCAGAGGTGCGGTCAGGAACAGGAGCCAACCGCCGATCAGCTGCCACAACGTGAGCGCAGTGATCGTGCTCAGGCCAAAGACCGCTCCGATGGCCAGGAACAACACATAGAACACCGTCGAGGCGGCAATAGTCATGACCGCCAGTCCGCCCAGCTTGCCCAGCACATACTGCAAGCGGCTGATCGGGCGCGACAGGATGCCATGCACTAAGCCGGTGTCCAAGTCAGAGGCGATCGTGCCGGCAGCCAGCATGATCGTCAACAGCGCGAGCAGCATCGACGAGAACTGCAGACCCATCTCGGTCATCAGGTAGTCAGCCGTGCCGCTCATGCCTTGAGGGATCGTCATGTGCGTTTCGTAGTGGAGCAGCAGGCCCCAGAACGCGAGGAAGAGCACCGCGATGATGCCCATGACCAGCAGGGTCTTTCTGCGCATCGCCTCTTTCAAGGTTGCTTTCAGGATAGCGATGATGGCAGCTCACCTGCCTCTGGCTGCGGCTGTGATCCTGGCGTGGTCGTAGCAGCGGGCGAACACAGTTCGCCCCTACGGGGTTCTGCTTCCTGGTCTGTGGTGGCTTCTTCAGCGGGCGAACACAGTTCGCCCCTACGGGGTTCTGCTTCCTGGTCTGTGTCTTGCCCAACGATCCGCAAGAAAGCGCTCTCCAGGGTCTCATGCTCAGGGACCAGCTCCTGGAGGCGAGCACCCCGCTCCACTACGTAAGCTGCGATCTCTGCCACAGCAGCGCGATCGGCAAGCGTCAGCGTCCAGGCGCCATCGGGATGCGTCTGCATCTTAGGGTCGAAGCGCTCGCTTAACTGCGCTACCGCTTCAGGCGCAAGCCCGCCAGCACGTAGGCGCAGGCTCACGCGCGATTGCAGAAGCTCGCTCATTTTACCCGCGCGCGCCACGTGGCCCTGACTGATGATCGCCACGCTGTCGCAGACCGACTCGACCTCGCTTAAGAGGTGGCTGTTAAGAAAAACGGTCGTACCGTCCTTGTGCACGGCAGAGATGATGTCGCGCACCTCCTTGCGTCCGATCGGGTCAAGGGCGCTGGTCGGCTCATCCAAGCAGAGCAGCTCCGGGCGCGGCAGAAGAGCGGCGGCAAGCCCGATACGCTGTTGCATGCCCTTACTGTAGCCGCCGACCTTATAGTGCTCCTGGCCATCCATGCCCACCTGGGCCAGCACCTCGGCGATGCGTTGCGCAGATTTTGGCAGCCGGAAAAGCTGGCTATGGAACTCAAGAAGCTCACGTCCGGTCATCCAGGGCTGATAGCGGAACTGTTCCGGCAAATAGCCCAGTTTGCGACGCGCGGCCACATTACCGAGCGGGTGACCCAGCACCGTTGCGGCGCCCGCACTGGGAAAGATCAGACCAGTGAGCATCTTGATGCAGGTGCTTTTACCCGCGCCATTGGGGCCCAGGAATCCAAAGACCTCGCCGGCCCCTACCGTGATGTTGATATCGTGGCAGGCAAGCTTGTCGCCGTAGCGTTTGGTCAGTCCCTCTGTTTCGATGACCGCAGTCATAGACAAGGCCTTGGGGCCTGCCGGAGCGGCGCCTCAGAGCCGGTTATCCTCCGCCGGCACATCCAACTCATCTCGCCCCTTTGGCTTGCTCGGTCCATCGACCTCATGGCTTACCGCACTCACCCGCTAACGGATGGACTTTGCGATCTGGGTGAGCGCACTCGCCGATTGATTGCCCGCAAGAATGTAGAGCACGCCGTTATGCGCCCAAATGAGCGCCGAAGCGTTGCCGCTGTAGCTCTGGAGCTTATCGGTGATGCTCTTACTGCTGCTCGCGCTCCCGAAGAGGCTGGAAGGCAGACTGCCCACAAGCGTCTTCAGCTCGGAGGCCGTGTAGATATAGCCCGCAGAGTTGCCGACCGCGGTCTGCTGACCAAAGCCTTCAAACACCGGCACGTAGACCGTGCCAGAGGTCAGATCGACGGTCGAAAGCTGCGCGCGCAGGCTGGCGGAGAACCCGGACCAGGAAAGCACGCTGGTCTGCAGGGCAGAGATCGCTTTCGTGTTGCCAGTGAACACCGGCATTTGAGTCTCGATCAACATCTCGCCGCCCTTATACTGCGCGAGTGCCACCGCGGGAGTCTGGACGGTGATCTTTGCCTTGTTAAGCGAGGTCGGGAGCTTCGTTGCACCCAACTTGACCAACAGCGGATTGATCGTGCTGGCATCGATCATCAGCGCCTGCTTTTGCGAAGCGACCATGCCCAGCTGTGGCGTCTGGTTACTCAGGGCCTTGGGCAGAACGAAGTCAAATGCGCGGAAGTCACGCGTACGAGTCAGTGGTGTAAACAGGCTCTCACCCGGCTGAACCTTGATCGCCATTTTGCTCTTGGGCTCGACCTTTATCGCAGTCTGGCCCTTTGCATTGGGAGCAGGCGCTGTGCCTGATTCTGCGAGCAATTTTGCCGCCTTTGCCTTGGCAATTTTTACATTCGGCGAGGGAGCGACCTCCGTCTTCAGCGTCCCATCAGGACCCTTGGTCACTTGCGAGACCTTTGTTTGCCCAACGGCAACCTTCGTCATTGGCTGAGCTTTTGCTGCCTCAGACTTCGACATAAGCGGCTTGAGCTCCTCTTCCAGTGGCTTTAAGCTCTGGGCGCTTTTCGCAAACTGCTGAATGTCATCGGCAGTGATAGTGATCGCATGAACATCTTGCACGCGCAGGGCGGAGAGCACACTCAAGGCAAAACTTTGCACCGGCGCAACGAACACGACCAGCGCGATCACCACAAATACTGCAAGCGCCGCGCTAAGAGCGGCGCGCTTTTTCTTCAACGTCTTGATGAGGGTAAGTTTCTTCATTATTCTTCAGACCTCCTTTGCCAACACAAGATCGCTTTCCTCATGCAACCTTTGGCTGAAAGCAAGTATGGCACAAAACGCCAGCTCACAAGCCCTGTCACGCGGAACTTCTTCCTGCTGTTTCCTGAACGCCAAACTAGTTCCACAATTCGCACATAATAGACGACCCGGGAGCCAGAGCGGCAGCGATACCGTCAGCAGAAACAAGGGAGGCGCGCACGCTGCGGCGCGGTAAGACTAGCGCCACATACCGATCCGCTGAAACTTGGCCTGGCGTTCCAGCTCCTCGAAAGTTGCCTTGTAGGCAGCGTTCGGCGCGACGGTCATCACCTGCGCCCAGCCCTTGGCAAGCAGCTGGGCGTCCAGCATACGAGCAACGAGCGCATCTGAGGCAAGCGCCTGGCGCTCCGACAAGGTCGCGGGCGGACGGGTCAGCCATACGTAGGCCAAGGTGCGCCCATAGCGATCCGTCGGCCCCTTGTCGGTCTCCAACCAGACCTGGCGCCCGACCGTCAGGATCGACTTGGTGTAAGCCGTAGCCTCCGGACCATACTTTTCTACCTTGGTCGTGTCTTCCGGACAATTCATGCCGATGAAACGCACCTTCACGTCTGCGCCTTCTATCGTAAAGTGCGCGGTATCGCCATCGACAACACTCGCTACTTTCGCGCTGACAACCGTCTGCGCCGGTAGGACCACTGCGGCCTTGCCGGCGCTCGAAGAGCTCTGCGTGGCGGTCGTCCGTTGCGTTTGGCCCTGACTTTTGTCCTGGCTCTGCGAGCCGGGGTAAAAGCCAAAATAGCCCGCTACCGTAACGATCAGCACCGCCGCTAACGAGACGATCAGTTTCTGCTGTGATCTCTTAAGTTTCATTTTTCCCTTATCCCAAAAGAGGCTCTGCTACCAGCAAGGTCATGACAAGAACTTATCGCACAATTCTGATGGATCAGAACACTGCTCTTCGCAGGAGGCGATAACCCCCGCTCCCAGCGGATCATCGAGCCCCGCGAGCTCGCAGGCCACATGCGCATGGAGGCACTTAACCACACGGGGATCCGCCTGCCCCGCTACGCCGGTTCCGCTGCCCGGAAACAGCGCACTATCCTGGCCGCAGGTCGTCGCCTCTGCGGCGCGTCCCGCGCGAAAGCGCACATCGAGCGCCAACAGCTGCGCGCGCAAAGCCGTATCGCCGGTAAGCCGCGCATTCAACGCAGCCAAGGCGCCCTCGCTTTCCCGCGCCGCACAAGCGCGACAGAGATGAGGGCACGTAAGATATAACCAACTGGGGAAGGGCGTTGCGTCATCGAGCACGGGTGGGGACGCTATCACCTGCGGGTAGCCCTGCGCGCACCGCACCATCACGCGCCAGGGGCTGCGCGGAGCGCGCCCCAACTGCCGTGCCACAACGGTCGCGTCAGCTGATCGCTTCATGCCGACCTCATCTCTGCCCATCCTAGCGGGGACCAAACAAACGATCCAGAAAATCAGTCCAGGCCCCAAAGGGCTTTTTGACAGCGTCGCTTTCTTCCACGGCGGCGACTCGTGAGTCCTCCTGTGAGCTTACCGGTTTGCCGTCCCGCGTCACATAGACTACGTGGTCGCCTTGATCTACCAGGTTCAGTTCACGACGCGCATAGTCGGCCACGCCAGCCGTTGTCTCCAGACTTTCAACCTCACTCTGCAGCTGGGCGTTATACGTATTGATAGCTTTAAGCTTTGCCCCCAGCACCCGCTCGTTGCGCGCCTCGTGATAGGCGATCTGCAGCGGCCGGTAGTACCAGGCAGACATCAGGAGACCAACCAGGACCAAAGCCAGCGGCACAATAACATACCAACGCCCCAAAAACTTGACTTTGCGCTGCGGAGCCTTTTTCCGAGAGGTTCTGCGTTGCTGAGGCATCAGCCTTCGCGCTCTACACGGGGAATTAACAGCAATTGGATACCTTCGTCAACACGCCTGACCGTCACCTCGTCACGCGCGATGCGATGGGCCGCCGTACGCAGGTTGCCGTACAGACGTATCAGCCCGTCAGAGTGAGTCGTGATGAGCACCGCGCGGTCCCCGCCGGCCATAAAATAACGCACGAGCCGAGTGGCTGCGCCCCGCGGAACAGGATAAGGCACATGGATGGTACGTGCTGCCAGCGCCCAAGCCTCCTCGCCGCGGATAGGCCTCAGCTCGGTCGAGCGTTCAACACGAATCAACACCGCGCGCCGAATCAGATCAATGTCCTGGATCAGATAGGGACACTTCGTTGGGCCCGCAGCAGTACCACCGTCTGGCTTTTCTGCGCCGACGTCAGACTCGACGCCCCCGTGGTCGACGCCCACGATCTCGCGGTCAGTAGCGTCCTTGTTAGCCGCCCGTGACAATAAATCATCAGGCTGGGCATGCTCGGTAATAAAACGCAAGGTTACTTCAAAACCCTCAAGCGCCGCGCCACGAGCCAGATAGGCCCAGTCAAGCGAGCCATCGTCAGGCATGATGACCAGAATACGTCTCTGGACAAGCGGGGCCAGTTCTGTAAGCAGAGTCAGAAGACCGATTCCGCGCCGCGCAGGAAAGCTGATAACCGCCTGATCATACGGCTCATCCGTTGGGGGGAGATTCTCAGTAAAGCCCTCGATGACCGTTAAATGCTCATCGTCAATCTGGTTCAAAAACTTATTGACAAAGGCCGAAGAAGGTTCAAGGGCGGTCACCTCTACGCCGCGCGCCAGAAGAAGGCGCGTGATAATACCTGTCGCGGCGTCAACTTCCAGCACTTTCTGTCCAGGCTTTACCTCAGCCAGAAGGCGCTCGGCAAGCTCCTTGAACACAGCGTGCGCGCCAAAGTTTGCGCCCTCGTGCGTTGCCGCCCGATCACGGCGGAGCATAAGAGAGTCCAGCGTGGCGCCAAAGCGAGCGTCTGCGGATCGTGCGCGCAAGGGCATCATGACTTACACCTCGATATTATAGAATGCCTCAAGCCCGGGGTAGAAGCCCGCGCCGTCCAGCTCCTCTTCAATACGAAGAAGACGATTGTATTTTGCCACGCGATCACTGCGAGCCGGAGCGCCGCTCTTGATCTGCCCCGCGTTAACGGCAACCGCCAAGTCCGCGATCGTTGTGTCTTCCGTCTCGCCGCTGCGGTGTGAAATAATGCAGGCGTAGCCCGCCTGCTTCGCAGTCTCGATCGCTTCTAACGTCTCGGTCAGGCTGCCGATCTGGTTGACCTTGATAAGGATGGCGTTAGCCACACCCCGGCGAATGCCTTCTTTAAGGCGCGCGGTGTTCGTGACAAACAAATCGTCACCCACCAACTGGACGCGATCACCCAGACGATCCGTCAGGAGCTTCCAGCCCTCCCAGTCGCCCTCCGCCATACCGTCTTCAAGGCTGATGATGGGGTACTTCTCGCAGAGCTTCGCGTAGAAGTCGACCATCTGCTCCCGGGTCAACTCACGGCCCTCGCCTGCCAGCACATAGAGCTCGCGCTCCTCGTCATAGAACTCGCTCGAAGCCGGGTCCATAGCGAAGCGTATCTGTGACCCCAACTCATAGCCCGCCTGCTGGCAAGCCGCAGAGAGGAGCTCAAGCGGCTCCTCATTATTTTGCAAATTAGGAGCGAAGCCACCCTCGTCGCCGACCGCAGTCGACAAGCCGCGCGCGCGTAAAACTTCTTTGAGCGCATGATATATCTCAGCGCACCAGCGCAAGGCCTCGGCAAAACTGGGCGCGCCCACGGGCATAATCATGAACTCTTGCAGGTCAACATTGTTATCGGCATGCACGCCGCCGTTAAGTACGTTCATCATGGGTACCGGTAATCTGCTGGCATTGGCGCCGCCAATATAACTGTAGAAAGTGAGTCCCGTCGAAGCGCTGGCAGCCCGGGCGACGGCGAGCGAGACGCCCAGCACGGCATTAGCTCCCAGAACGCCCTTGTTCGCAGTGCCATCAAGGTTCAGAAGCGTCGCGTCAATACTGCGCTGGTCGCAGGCGTCCAGGCCAAAGAGCGCCTCCGCTATAGGACCGTTAACATTGGCCACCGCCGTCAAAACTCCCTTGCCGCCGTAACGACCCGCGTCGGCGTCACGCAGCTCAATGGCCTCGAGCGAGCCAGTCGATGCGCCGCTCGGCACAATGGCTGAGCCAAACGAGCCGTCATCTAAGGTAACTTCCGCTTCCAGGGTGGGATTTCCCCGCGAATCAAGCACCTCACGGGCGAAAACATCGACTATCTCAGACATCAGGGCCTCCTTTTATCGCGGGCGCATCACTTGCCAGTGTTAGTAGTGGTACTGCCCTTAGTTTTCTGATCTTGGGTCTTGCTCTCATAATCTTTGACGACTTTATCATATATGGTAATTTTTGCTTTCTTGCGCAGATCGGTCAACAGGCTCTGCGAAGCCTGATTGCGCTTCGTGTTCAGGAGCGTGACCTTGATATTTGGCTGGACTGCCTCGAAAGCCTGCACGCTCGCCTCGCGCACATCGGTTACCTTCAGGATATGCAAACCCGTGCTGGATTTGAGGATCGTGCTGACGTCACCCTTCTTCATCTGATTAACGGCGTCCTGGAGCACCGCGTCAAGCGGCGGGTTCATCGGCGTCCAACCCAGATCGCCGCCTTTTGCCGCACTCACAGAGTCCGTTGAGTTTTTCTGAGCCAACTGGGCAAAATCTGCGCCGCCTTTAGCCTGTTGGAGGACCGTGTTGGCTTTCGTCTCATCGCTTAATGCAAATTGTATCTGCGCAACCTGTTTGCCCGCCTGCACCGTAAAATCTTTCTTGTGCGCGTCGTAATATGCCTGCATATCCTTGGAGCTGATCGCCGTATCGGGAACCAGCTTTTTCGCAATGCCTTGGGCGGCCAGTTGGTAGGTTAGTTGGGTCTTGAGTGAGTCGAGAGTATAACCCTGATTCTTCAACGTGGCGTCAAACTGTGCCTGCGTACCATATTGCTTTTTGATAGCGTCAATCTGTTGGTTAACCTGTTGGCTGGTAACGTTTACGCTCTTGTCTTTAGCTGATTGCATAACAAGCTTCTGGTTTACCAGCTCGTCAAGCAGCGACTTGCGAATTTGATCGACAGCAAGGCCGCTATTCTGGCTGAAAACCTGCGGACTTTGCAACCTCAGCTTTGCCACCGCAGCATCAAGCTGCTTCGTGGTGATAGGCTCCCCGTTGACACGCGCGGCCAGACCGTTGCTGCCGATGTTCCCATTCCTGGCAAGAACCAAAACCACCGCGACAACAGCAAGCACCACTACAAGCGCGACGGCAGCAATGAGGATCTTTGTCATTTGCCGGGGATTTTTATCCCCGAGATCGATAGGGCTCGTACTGTTGAAATCAAAGTCCCCCGAGGTCGAAAACGTCTTATCAGAGGCGTTCGAACTTGCCTGATGCTGGGGTTGGTGCTTTGGCGCGCTGTGCGCTGAAGTTTTAGCTGCCGTGGCTTGATGAGCTTTACGGTTCCTGCGCTCCTCGCGCGTTATTAAGGGGCTATCCTCCGGAGCGGCGCCGCTCTTTTTTCGCTGCTCCCGTGTTGGCAAAGGGTTTTCTGTTGGCGCCGAATTTCCGGTCCCCTCACGTGCAGACGCAGAAAACTGATTTTTTTCTTGTGAATCCAGTCCAAAACCATCCTGCGTATCCTTGTAGTCCATCTGGAAGCTCCTTGTCTTTGTACGCATGCGCCGCACCGTGGTATGCCCCTTACAAACCACAATGTAACCAGGCGTTACTGCCTCGTCTGAAACACTATAGCATCCAGAAGGCTTAAGGCGGCTTCTGCCACATTCTTTCCATAAGGGATACGAGCCGTCAGCGTGCGTTGGCGCTCGTCGTAAGCTATACCAAGCAGCGCAAGCTCTTCGCGCAGCTCAGACGAGGGGCGCAGGCCCTTAACGCGCAACTCAGAGTCGCCGGCAGTGCCTGACAAGGCGACCACCGCAACGCCTGTGGCTCCGAGCGTTGCCACGTCCAGGCGGATCCGAGCCAGCGTGACCAGCGTCGCGGCGGGACCGGGCAGCGCGCCATGCTCGGCGGCAAGCTTGGTCGCCAGCGCGTCGAGCTGCTCGCGGTCGCGCGCGGCGGCAACTCTGCGGTACCAGAGCACGCGCGCGCCCAGCGCGGGCAGATACTCCTCGGGCAGAAACGCCTCCACACCGATCTCGACGCGGATATCCGGGAAGGCCACCTCGTCTGCGCCCTTGCCCTGGTCTTCTGCAAGCGCGTCAGAGAGCATCGTCGCAAACAGATCGAAGCCCACCGCCGAGAGCTGACCGCTCTGCTCGGCGCCCACCAGACTGCCGGCGCCGCGGATCTCAAGATCGCGCATCGCGATCTTGATGCCGGCGCCCAGCTCGTCGTTTTCTGCAATGGCCTGCAGACGCTCGACAGCCTGGGAGGTCAGCGTGCCATCCGTGGGATACAGGAAGTAGGCAAAAGCATGCAGATGGCTGCGCCCCACTCTGCCTTTAAGCTGGTAGAGCTGCGAGAGCCCCAGGCGCTGCGCATCCTCGATGATGAGCGTATTGGTGTGCGGGTTATCGATGCCAGACTCGACGATGGTCGTCGAGAGCAAGACGTCGATCTCGCCTGCCGCGAAGCGCTCCATGATCTGCTCGAGCTCGGTACTGGTCATCTGCCCGTGGGCAACGCCGACTGTGGCCTCCGGGGTAAGCTCTAAGATGCGCACGAGCGCGTCGTCGATGTTGCTCACGCGGTTGCTGATGTAGTAGACCTGACCGCCGCGGCCCAGCTCGAAGCGGATCGCGTGGGCGATCACGTCGTTAGAGAGCGCCTGGACCTGCACATTGATGGGGTGGCGGTTGGCCGGCGCCGTGTTGATAATGCTCATATCGCGCACGCCAGAAAGCGACATCTGGAGCGTGCGTGGGATGGGCGTTGCGCTCATGGCAAGCACGTCGATCTGCTCCCGGAAGTTCTTGAGTTGCTCCTTGTGCTCGACGCCAAAGCGTTGCTCCTCGTCGATGATCAAAAGCCCCAGATCACGGGGCGCCACATCCTTCGAGAGCAGGCGGTGGGTGCCGATCAGCACATCGACCGTGCCTTGCGCAAAGCCTTCGAGCGCGCGACGGCTCTCCGCAGCGCTGCGGAAGCGCGACAGCACCTCGACGGTCACCTTGAACCCTTCAAAGCGCTCGGTAAAGCTCGTGAAATGCTGCTGGGCCAGAATGGTCGTCGGACAGAGCACCATGACCTGCTTATGATCCTGAACCGCTTTGAAGGCCGCCCGTATCGCAACCTCGGTCTTGCCGTAGCCCACGTCTCCGATGATGAGGCGATCCATGGGCCGAGGCGACTCCATATCCGCCTTGACCTCCGCGATGGCAGAGGCCTGATCCGGGGTTTCCTCGTAGGTAAAACGCGCCTCCATCTCGTGTTGGTGGAGGGTGTCGGGCGCAAAGGCATGGCCCGCAATATGGCTGCGGCGCGCGTAGAGATTCGTCAGGTCAAAGGCCATCTGGCGGGCGGCCTTGCGCGCTTTTTCCATGGCGTGCGTCCAGGACTTGCCGCCCAGGCGCGTTACTTTAGGAGCGCTGCCATCAGCGCCCACGTACTTGCTGATCTTGTCTATCTGGTCAACCGGCGTATAAAGCACGTCGCCACGGGCGTACTGCAGATGCAGATAATCGCGTGTCACGCCGTCAACGGTGCGCTGACCGAGCTCCTTGAACAGCGCGATGCCATAGTGCTCGTGAACCACATAGTCGCCCGGCTTGAAAGGAAAAGTCACCAGCGTCTTGTCGAGGTCACGCCGTGAGGCGGCTGCCTTTGCGTGGCGGGCAGCGGAGGGAAAGAGTTCCGCAGTAGTAAGGATCGCTGTGTGAGCGGGCCCAATAACGCAGCCGGCCTGCAGGTCGGCGTCGTGCACACAGACCGCGCCGGAGGCCAGGTCCGCCGGGCCGCCAACCGTCAGGCCCGCGAAGACGAGCTGCTCGGTCACGCGCTCGCGGTGGCGGCGGTCCGGCAGCGCAAGGGTGACCTGGTAGTGGTCGTGCAGCAAGGTCTTGACCAGCCCGACCAGCTGCTCGTCACGGTGCACCGGCGGGACCGTGCGCGCCGCAATACGCTCGTCAACCGGTGTGCTACCAGCCAGCGTGAGTATCGACAGGCGCGCGCCCGCCCCGAAGTCCAGACGCGCAGGCGCGATGAAGAGCCCTTGGAGCGGGTCGGCTTTTTTGGAGCGGGCCGCGCTGCCAGCGTTGTGCGGATCCCAGGGGCGCGCGGCGGCGCTCAGCGCGTCGAGGTTACTTGCGGCGGTCTTGCGGCCCCGCGCGGTCGCGGTTGCTTCTAAGTGCGCGACGGAGGCAAACCCCGCGTTGTCCGCGGCAGTCGTCAGCTGGTGGACGCGTCGCACGGCGTTATCGAAGATGACCTTGGGCTCGACGAGCGTCACGCGAACCTCCGGATCGATCCAGGCAGACAACGGCTCTGCGTCAGGGTGCAGGAGCGGCAGATAGCGCTCGACTCCGGCAAAGCGCATCCCGTGGGCCAGCTGGTCGGCGTGCTGCGCGATTGCCGGCTGCGTTGCCGCCAGTGGCCGCAGAATTTCCGCTATGCGCCGACCCTCTGCTTTATGGGGAGTCAGGTCGCTGACCGGATAGATGTCTGCGCGCAGCAGCGGACTCACCAGCTGCCCAGAACCGGGAATATAGGTCTTGATGCCCTCGACCTCATCATCAAAAAAGTCGACGCGCACCGGACGGTCCGGCAGAGGCGGATAGATCGAAAGGGTGTCGCCCAGCCAGGCGAAGCTACCCTCGCAGTCAGCCTGCGATTGGCGCGCATATCCCATCTGGACCAGACGTTCGGCGACCAGCGCAAAGTCAACGCTTGCGCCCTGCTCAAAGCGCAGCGGCCTGAAGAGTCCCAGCGCACGCGCTGGCATAAGGCGCAGGCAGGCAGCGGTCGAGGCCACCACAACAAGCGGATCATGCGCGTCAAGCGCCGTCAGCGCCCGGGCGCGCGCGGACAGTTCACTAGCGGAGGCCGCACTGTCCTGCCAGGGCAGGTCGCTGCGCTCCTCAAAAGACAGCACCTGATCTGCGCCAACCATCACTGCCAGCGCAGAGGCGGCGCGGCGCGCCTCCTGCGGCGTCGGTTCGATCAGCAGCGTGCAACAAGGGTTATCGAGGAACTGAGCCGCTAGGAAGTAGTCGCGCGCAAAGCTCGGGAGCGCCAGCGCGGCCTCATTTTCCGCACGCAGGGCCGCGGCAATTCCTTTAAAAGCAGGGGTTGTCGTAAGAGAGTGAAGAATATGCTCGAAGGCTTGCGCCTGCGAAGTGCTCATGAAGTTATTGTAACATCAGAGGACTTGTCGCCAACACAATGTGACGCCTCCACTTAGCTCTAGAGAAAATCATGCGTCGAGATTTGTGCGCCCATGCCGGGCCAACCTCAGATCGCCTGACGCGCATTTCTCACTTCACTGCAACTGCTTTTCTGCGTAACTTGCCAACACCTGGTTCATTAACGACTGGTACTTTAGACCATGCTTACTTGCGTACTCACGAAACAGACGCAAGGAGCCTCGGTCAACATTCAAGGTGATTTTTTCTTTCATGATCTTGTCCGCAAAATAATCTGGTGATGGCAGAAAATCATCAACCGGCACAGCGGCCTCTATAGCATCAGCAATATCAGCTGGTGCATCAACATATTTAACGGTTTTCATATTTGCCCCTTCCTTGTCGCCAATACCCAGCACCGATAATCCTGATAGCGCCGCCTCTCATGGTGAATCTTACGGTAGCGACACCCCGGCCCGTATCACCATAGAGAAAATAACGTGTCTCTGTCGAAGTTGAATGCTTGATGTCTTGCTCGATACAGCGTTGTTCATCGCAGAAAGCCAACATCGCCTCCTCAAACGATAAGCCATGCTTGGCAAGATTCTCATCGTTTTTCTTATCATCTCATTCAAAATTCATACATATTATTATACATACTATAATATGGAAAAACAAATGACCTCTTTGCGAGCAGCCCCTCTGCTACAAAATGATCACTGTCGCCCTGGCATGTAGAAGAGTTTTGAAGTCGTCTCAGCTCAGAGACTATGAAAAGTGGCTGGCTCACCTGTTGCGAACCAGCCACTCAATTCTTCTGTCTGACAAGGCAGGCAGGACTTTTTGAACTGCCCTACCGGTTCTCACTCGTCTGACGTCTGCGCCGCTCAAGCGCCACGCCAAATCCTGCGACGAATAGCAGCGACGGGATGATCAGGCTTACCCTGTCGCCCGTCTTTGGCAACGCCAAAGGAGACGACAAAGTCGCGGATCCACTGTCCACCGGAACCAGCTTATAGGTAAGCGATTTATCGCTGCTGAGCGTCCCGTTCGTGGCGTCGCTTCCTGGCTGGAGGACAAAGCGATAGGTCACGCCGTTGATCGTTACCGTGCCCGGGTCAGCCACCTGGTACGCAGAGCCTGTCTCTTGTACGACACTATAGTCTTTCGAGCTCAGGGGTTTGCCGTTCTGGTCCAGGAACTTGACTGTGACCGTGTTGGCAGGCGCGTAAGTATAGGTTACGCTGACGCCATCCTTTGCCAGCGTCCCTGACACCGGATCGGACGTTGAACTGGGCCCCTGAAGGATATATTTCTGACCAGAGCTCGTCGTGATGACCTTCGGAGCAGTGGTCGCATAGGAGTTACCTGATTCCGAATCCTCTGTGGCTGAAGCCTGGATAGGTTTGCCATTGGCGTCAACAAAATTCGTTGTGATGTTCAGAGGCAACGGTACCAACTGATAGCTGACCGTCGTGTCGATCAGCAAAGAACCTGACTGCGCATCGCTGGTCGGCGCGATGACCCACTGATACGTAATGCCACCAATGGTGACTGTACCGGACGGAGCTGCCTCGGCATATCCGGCGCCCACAGGGCTCGTCGAAGACTGAGGAGGCATCGGCGCATAGGGCTTACCATCAGGACCAAAATACTGGACGGTCAGCGTTGCTGCCGGAACATAGACATAGGTCACATCAACAGAGGTACCAGTTATCGTGCCAGACGCAGGATTAACGGACTCCGGGCTGATGCCTTGCAGCACATACTTCTCACCAGCGCTTGTCGTGATGACCTCATCAGGCGTTGTCGTGTAGGGACTGCCTGAAGTCGATGACTGGTGGGTCGGATCCTGGATCGGATTTCCATCTGCATCGACATAGTTTACGGTCACGACAGCTGGCGCTGGCTTATAGAGATAGGTCACTTGCGCGCCAGCGTCAGTCATGGTCCCTGTCTCGGGATCTGCTGAGTCTGGAGAGAGACCCTCTAAGGTATAGACGATACCGGTATCTGCGTCAGTTATCTGTGAAGAAGCGCTTGCTGTATAGGTATCTCCAATAACAGAAGGCGTACTTTCTGATGAGGCGATCTCTTTGCCTTGCGCATTAACAAAGTAAGTGACCAGCTCGGCTGTCGGTGCTGCCACGAGCTGATAGATGACCGTAGCTCCTGTAGCAGGAAGGCTC
>Ga0123357_10003702_pt1 | contig 17656 bp, 7 predicted proteins | sample TergutEmb28metaG_FD_89873 | JGI IMG/M metagenome (GOLD analysis project Ga0123357, IMG submission 89873) | Embiratermes neotenicus P4 segment gut microbial communities from Petit-Saut dam, French Guiana - Emb289 P4 | ecosystem: Host-associated > Arthropoda: Insects > Digestive system > Gut ... | reverse complement strand
CTATGTGACGGCGCCAAAAAAAGAAACAATAAAAAACACGGATTTCACGGTTGGGGCGCAGTTGACGCCGCGTCGGGCGACCCCCCCCCCCCCTCATTTTCCACTGATTTCATTTTAGTTTTACCTGAGAAAAAACAACAAACAATGAATGTGTGCCCAAGTAATATACCCACACGTTTGTGTATCTAATGATTACTCGTGTTTTTTTATGCACCACTAAAAACATGTACAACGCAGTCATAATGGCCAGCATGACACTGCCTGATAAATAGTATTCAAAGATACAAGAAAACACTAACCTCAAACCATAGACAAAATAATGGAGCTATATCAAATGAATCGACATACGTGGGCTTACGGCTTACACTATAATGTTTCCAGAATATATGTATTTTTCATTTAATTTTTGCCTGAACCTTCTGATTATATCAATTTGTATGTCTGCAGTCATCAACATGCCTCAGAAATCCAACCCTTCACCTTCCCGTAGTAACAAGCGAAATTCACTCTTACCTGCAAAATTCTAAATCCAAATTATTTCCAATCTACCATTATAACTATTGGCAGCACACGACGTCCCAATTTTTAATATAATCAATTCTCAAAACAATACAACCCTCCCACACCACACAGCACATGGTTTCCTTAGTCACAGATACATTGCGAGCACAGTTGTGCAATACCATGGATCTTAGCAACATTTAGTTTATTTTTATTATTTAATTTATTAAACGTTATTTGTTTAATTTGATATAATACTTTAATTTAATTTCATGAACTCTATTCAAAAATTTGTTCAATATAATTTAATTCATTAATTTGTAAAATTTAATTCACACTAATGTACTTTATTTAATTTAAATCTATTTATTTTATTACTTAATATTTTAAAGTAATTTATTTCATTTACTTCACTAGTTTAATAATTTAGCACTTACGTTTGCTTATATTGGTTAAGTTATGTTAGTTTAAGTTACGTTAATTGAGGTTAGGAGAGAATTAGTAGCTTACGTTAGCGTAGATTAAATATGTTACGCTACGTTATGTCACGTTAGTACAGTTGATCTAAATTATGTTTGGTTATGTTAGGTTATTTATTAATTGATTACCTTTCTTTGTACTTTGTGCAAACTACTAATGTAATGTATTTAATTTAATTAATTCACTTAATTTGTTTTGTTTGTTTCATTTTATTTATATAATCTATTGTCTTTGATTTAGCTTAATTGTTTAATTTCCACAATTTAATATATTTAATTTATGAATATAATTTATAGCAGTGTATTTTAATTTATATTGTTTAATTTATTTCTTTCAAATTACTTACTTGCACTTGTTCCACTTGCTGCATTTCATACATTTAACTTTTTTATATGCATCAATTAATTTAATTTAATTACCAAAATTTATTTACTACAATTTAATTAATTTTTATATATTTAATTTAAAATTCAATACATTAATTTTATTTCTCAAATTACATTTATTTAATTAAACATATTTGCTGTAATTTATTTTACTTCAATAAAGTTATTTAATTTAATTATTTTATTTAATGTCTGCAATGAAATTTGCTTAGTTTAATTAATTGAATTTATTTATTTAATTTATACCTTGTTTTAATTTACTTTATTTACTGGATTTAGTTTTTAATTCAATTTGTTGATTTAGTTTTTAATTCAATTTGTTGCATTTTGTGTATTTCATTTATTATTTTATTTATTTAACGTGTTTTATACAAGTAACTTCTTTAATTTCATTTTATTAACTTAATTTAAATTATATAAATTCCGTAAACTAACTTATTTAATTTAAATAAATTTATATAATTTACTTAATTTAATTTATACAATGTAATTTATTTATATAATGTATTAATATAGTTTACTGAATGTAACTTATTTTATTCACTTTAATTTAAATTGTTATTTAATTTATTTACTTAATACATTTCATATAATGTAATTTATTTCATTCAATTTCAGCAATTAATTGGTTTTATTTAGTTTACTTAATTTAATTTGCACACTTTTGTATATTCAATTTAATTAACATTCTTATATTCTATTTCTTTCATTTAAATTCTCTAATTTAATTTAATTTATAATATTACCATTATTTTTTCTAATTATTTAAATTAATTCATTTTTACATTGAATTTATTTAATTTTATTTAGAACATATAACTGCTTGTGCGATGTGCTGCCATGGCATTAAGATTCACACTGACTAAACACTACATGAATATTTCTTGGTTTGTAAACTTACTTGAACCCATAACGATTCACAGTTTGCTCCACAGATGGTGTTAGTGGTATTAAGAATTTAAATACAGATACACAGCCGGCTTCCGAAACACTGTGCTTCTTTAGAAAATTAGACGATGGACAAAGCCCCAAAAAGGAAGATGTCATTCAAATTCAGTCGTACAGTGTTTTTGCTTATGGATTTCTTGAGCATTAAATATGGGACCAGTAGGTTGTCCTGCATTGTCAATAAGTAATTACCACTCTATGCTGTGTAAAATCTGAGAAGCCTGCAGATATGACGATTTGGCTGTGAAGTCCGTGGTTTGGCTCTGCAGTGCCCGGTCCGGAGTGATCAGGTTCAACATGGTACAGGTCACCACTCCATACGCGAATTTACAGCAACCTCACATATTTCAGAGCCAAATTTAAGGAAAGAAACTCCTCTTGCAGTTGAGTAAATATGTTATATAATGTACTTTTGCTGATCATTGTGAAGAAGAGGCCTCTTCTATAGCACTTTTCCTTTGTATCTGTATTCCACCTGATGATGGTCAATATGTATGGCCAAAATATATAGTGGAAGATAAAAGATGAACGTATGGAGTTTATGTTTTGTGTTTTTGTGGACTGTATTTGCTAGTTACCTTTGATAAACTTCTGTCATCGAAGAACTATAAAAATGACAGGTTTGGTGTGGTGATGTTTATGTTTTATGTTCAGATATCCACAGTGAATAATTATTATTATATGTTGTATGCATGCTGTATATAGTGATATTTGACTTGAAGATGCCCATTACATATTTCTGATCACATATCACTGGATATGCTTCATGGCAGTATAATTTTTTATGTTTTGTTGCACGGTGAATTTAAGACGATGTGCGCAGCCATTGGCAGGGGACACAATGATCCTTTCTGCTATCCACAGCCCTTTTCATGCTTAAAAGTTCATTATAAAGAAGCTGAAACATGGTGAAGAGGCCTGAAGTTCGCATATTACTATCTGTGGAGTTCACTGAGGTGGGACACAGAAGTGATTCTGCATACTATTGAAATTTGAATTCCCCCATAATTTTTGAGCAGTTTTGGTCCTGTTGTTACAATCAGCACCTAGTCAGTATTGTTGTGTTTTGATACACAACATTCAACTGACAGTCTGGTATTGTTTTATTTGCAATCACTAGCTGTCTTACCGTAACATAATATGGATAATTCTGAAGTCATAACTCATTTGGCCTAAATACCTGCTTCATCCTTTTCCCACCTTGTCTCTTGTCTCATCCCCATTGCTTGTGCCACAGATGAACAACCAGGGTTCTGCAACAATATGACTGACTTTGAACCAAGGAGGTAGCATTCAGTAGTTGTGTTCCTGTCTGCTGTGACATAGTATATGAGGAATCTCTGTACTGAAGATATGTAACAAATAAGAATCTGCATACCATTACCCTGGAGCTGTCCTGCTGAATGTGCTCAAGCCGCAACTCATATTTAAGGTTAAACTGGCCTGTGCAATAGTTTGAGGGATGAAGTTTCTCACATCGGTGGGATGGTGAATGTAACAATGATAGTGTGTTAGGTCCCTGTTGGAGTGTGGGGAATCAGGTCACAGGATCTGCAGATTATTCACATAATTCCAACTAAAAAGTGCCTTATTTGGGACTTTATCAACAAATGTCATAGGATATAATGAAAACAGCAAGATGTTGACAGTAAAGTAACGTCAAGGTTACAAAATTAAGGAATTTATTGGCAGGGCATGTAATATCCATTGTTTATTTATTTATTTTCTTATTTATTTATTCATTCATTTGTTTATTTATTTATATATTTATCTATTTATTTATTTATCTATCTATATTTATTTATTTATTTATTTATTTATTTATTTATTTATTTACTTATTTATTAAGAAATTGTATACTTTGTATGCCAGAGAAACTGAATGGAAGAGAAAACAGTACACAAGGCATTGTTCACAACTCAATGGAAGAGATTAGTTCGGAGGTCTATACATCAATGGCAGATATTAACATCATATCACAACAGGTGTTATGTTGCTGATGGGATTGATCTGGCTCAGGATTCCTGTAAACGCAGAATGAATTTTCATTCTCTATATAACCTGGGAAGCTCCTGTACTTGTTGCTGTACAAGAAGGGAGTGGCTGTGGGCTGGATAACCAAGGAATCTTCCATCAATTTCTGGCAGGGGAAAAGTTTTCTGTCATCTTCAGAGCTTCCAGGCCATGCAGCCTCGTGTTTAGTCTGTGCGCAGGGTAAATTGGCTGGGCCAGGAAGCAAAAACTTGATCTCTGTTTGGTGCCAAGGTTAAGAATGTGTTGTACCTCCACACCCCTCTATACCCTCACTGTGTGGTGGTTAAAGAAACATTGAGACAGTTTTATCTCATGTGAAGTGTTTTCATGTGATTGAGTTGTGTTGCCCACAGAACAAACTGTCATGTGAACAATAAGAGGTGGATTACCATTTCAAATAATGTTCTTGTTCATAGGCAACAGTGACAAAATGTCATTCCAGTTGATGAAGAATCACCTTGTGGTTGCTGTGTGCGCACAACACCATCTGGGACCTCAGTGACTTCGGACTGAGGAAGAAGCTGGGGAAAGATAGCTGTCATGTCAGCTGTAGTGCAGTGTAGTCTGGAGGACAGGCACCATTACAAATGAGCCTACTGCCTTAATCTTCTGCCCTCATGGAAGAAAATGTTTCTGTGAAACGTTGATGCTGTCCTACCAGATTGCAAGGTGTCACATACAAGAAGACAGTGATGTTGATGACAACATCACATCTCATGAGATCCATGAAGTTTACCTCCATGCTGACACATCTTCCACAAAGGGCTCTAATAAAAGAGTGTGTCATGTTAAATTGCAGTATATCATCTGTTTTCAGTTTGAAAAGCATACAATTACCCAGGCCAATGTACATCATACATCATTATGCATTACCATGTGTAGTAGCAGATACAAACCTGTGAGCTTGATGTCTGCTGAAAGTGAGTATGTAAGTGGCATGTGAGGAGGTGGAGGTGGTGGGAGGTGGGGGGTGTAGTATGCAGAGATGAAGGTTATTGCAAGACCTGCAGGCATGTGTCACAAGCTCTCCTAAGTCTAGAAACAAAAGATGTTTCCCCTGACCTAATGTTTGGACTTAAGACAGTATATATACATATACATAGTCCACTTCTGCTTCTTTGATATATTTAGTTCATAATTAGGTATCAGCAATGCCAATGGTCTTATCCTTAGTTTGGTATCAGGGAAGCAAATATCCAGTTTAGATGAATTTGGAGTTGGAGTATTTGTATCCTTGAGTTTTCTACATCATGTCTTTTAAGTATAATATGTAAATAACTAACTCTATGGTACAGGATTATAATTCAATTGCTGATAGTTATTTTGACATTCTAGAAGTGTCCTGTGCTTGTATGTAACCTGCAGAAAGAACGGTTATCTATAAAGTTATATCAGCCATTTCCTACCTTCACAATCTAATTTTGCAAAATTCTCCATTCTTTGCCTACAATTGGCTTTCCCCCTCCAAACTGAATTTCGTTCCTTACATTCTTCATACCATAATATTGGTATTTACTTCAAGTCAAACTGTTAAATACAACCCACAGCAGTAAGTGACTGTCAGTGGCAAAGACAGTAATAGAAGGTCAGGAGCATTTGATTGCAAGAATCGGGGCAGGAACAATATCAAGTTTCTGGCTCATTCAGTTACATACAAAAAATACAAATATTTCAAAGCTTTGCATTTAGTCCAGAGTGAAGATAGTGCAAGAACATTTTTGTACCTGACATGGACCAACTAGCCTGGTTCACAAAGCTTGACACTCTTAACTGACTAAATTTTAGTGAACTTTCTCAAGTGGACATACATACTAAATTATTACAGTTAGACTCTTAACAGTAAAGTATAAAAACACTACTCAGAACTCTTTTGCTTCTTGCAGCATATCTGGAAGATAAATATTTTTACAGGTCACCATACTACAATGGATGTCAATTATATAAAGGTATTAGAATTTGTACACTCTTTACATTCTTCTTGGTTCAAGTATAACCTAGGAGGAGATCATTTTTGCACTGCGTCTCTGTCACAAAAACTTTTCACCATGTCCCAAGTTCACATTACCACTGCAACTTGACATGAGCACCTGAAAGAGGAAAACAAGTTTTTGTAAATCATAAACTGAATACAATAGAATAAATCAATGAATTCCATTATGTGGGTATCAAGTATCATATTTAAATAATAACGGGCAAATTAACCCCTTGAGATGGCCTTCAAAAAATGTGTTTTGTTAACACATTATGTTCTCTTGGGGCATGCAGTTGTTTGTAAATTGAGCAGATATTGCATAGGCATGAAGGTGATTGGAGTATGGACAGACACCTGGTGGTGAATATTACCAGATATGTTGCTGATGCTCTAAAAATGAGCTTCATGTAAACGGTACTGTTGAGGATACAACATGTGTACTATATGGGTGTAAGAAACTATTACTCAAGACATAAAGTGAATTAAAAGTAAATCAACTTACCCATGACAACATTAACATAAAAGATATTTCAAGTATACATAACAATGTTTCATCAAAATTTGCCAAAGTTCTCATAGTATAGGTTAACATTTCTGTAGAATTTATCTCAGTAATTAACCAACTTGATGCACAAAATGTTTGTTTTACAATAAGTTCATTTCATGCCTCTACATGTTTCGGGCACATGTGCTCGAAACATGTAGAGGCATGAAATAAACTTATTGTAAAACAAAAATTTTGTGCGTCAAGTTGGTTAATTACTGAGATAAATATACTGAGATGCACGGTCAGCAAAACATCAAAATTTCTGTGGAACCTTCAGTAAAGTGGCCCTTACAATAAATTTTTTAAATTAAAGTGACAAAATCTCACATATATAATTCTTTTACATAAAAAAAGTACCATATAGTAAGTTCTATCAAAATTTATCAAATAAATAGTGATGATATTAACTTATAATTCTGTTATAACAGAATTTTTTATTGTCTACAATAAAACCATTTCTCAACTGATTTGCAGAAAATGTAAATTAGCTTCAGCTTTGTTGAAAGAGACAGGAAATGTTAAACTGCAGAAAATAAGACACTGCAAAATGTTCATAATTTGTATTCTTTAGCTAATATTGTTAGTAACAAAATCATGGAGGATAAGATGAACAGGACAGGGATAAGAGAACATAAGCACGTAAATTTTTTATTTATAAACAATCTTAACACATACACCAGATTTCCAGGTTAGTAGTTTCAGCTTTGATAACAAGCCACCATCAGACCTTTCTTTATCAAGAGATGTCCAGTGAAACTTATCCTTGCATATACTTACTTACTTACTTACTCCATGGTGCAGAGTCCTTCTTGAGAAGCTAACTGGTTTGCAGCTAGTCAAGAAATTCCCCGCGTTTCACGGAACCCGAAGGTTCATTAACGCACTCGCAAGCGTCCACCACCTGTCTCTATCCTGGGCCTGCCCAATCCAGTCCATATATCCACATCCCACCTCCTGGAGATCCATCCTAATATTATCCGTCTATTTACGCCTAGGTCTCCCCAGTGGTCTCTTTCCCTCCGGTTTCCCCACCAAGACCCTATCCACCCCCCTCTCCTCACCCATATGCACCACATGCTCAACTCATGTCATTCTTATCGATTTTATCACCCGCACAATAATGGGTGAGGAGTACAAATCATTTAGCTCCTTGTTATGCAATCTCCTCCATTCCCCCTTTACCTCGTCCCTCCTCAGTCCAAATATTCTCCTCAACACCATATTCTCAAACACCCTCAGCTTCCTTTCCTTCATCAATGTCAGCAACCAAGTTTCACACCCATACAAAACAACAGGCAAAATTATAGTTCTATATATCTTAATCTTTAAATTTTTCTTATCCTTGCATATAGGATTAAGATCTCATTCCTTTACAATATTCATCATAAAATTATTGAAATAAATATATGGACAAAATTATGGAATGTAGAAATGTTTTCAGTGCTATAGTTCTAAATATAAATAGATATTAATATGAATAAAAATGGCAGGCTTATTGTCTGATCTGTTGAAGCACACATCTATCATCTTCTTCCAAGGCACTGTAAATTTCTGGTTTTATGGCAGTAAGTATTACCTAAAGCAGGAAATTTGCAAGGATGAGTTAACTGACTAGTTTTTTGGCAATACGGTAGGAAATGCTAGAACTGAAGATTACCTCAGTACATCATACCAGGGTGGACCCCTCCCCTCTGGAAGAACACGTTGGGGTTGCTAGACAAGGTTGGCTCCAGGGTGGTGTATATATTTCCATCCTCAGGTTTCACATAAAAACCACCTGAAAAATCAGTCAATGACAATAAACTTAATGCAACCAACTTTACAACACAGTTATGTGTGTAAACAGCATTTAATTCGTTTGAGTCAGGTCCAGTGTGGATGAGAGGTGACTGGTCATTATGTGCTGCGTGGTCAGGCACATCACACTTTGTGATAAACAAATGCTGATGACTGATTAGAAAATGCAAAGTATCTGGAGAAAAATAGCCTCCCTTTGAGTTCCTCTTAGTGCAACATAAATTTCACACTACTGATTGGGAATTCAACTCATGTTTTCATGGTGAGAAGTTACCATTTAATCACTCAAACTATCTGGCAAAATGTCCTTTTCAACAGCCCAGCTAGTAACACTATAGATTATAGGTTTTCCAGTGGTTTTCACAAGATTCAGGTCTTCTGTAATGTTACATTCTGTTTAGCAGTAAGTAGTTACCAGTGTTTCAAGGGGGCAGAGTACCTTCATATTCAGGGTCAAACTGTCCAACATCATGGAACACTTGAATCTTCAGGGTTGTCAGTTGTTTTCAGACTCACTGGAGTTTGTCTGTAAATACAGCATCTGGGGAACCCTTACAGTGGCTGGCTATAACAGAGTGTCTAAAGGTGCCTCTCACTACACAGCTGTATAGATTTTCTCATATCTTTATCAATACTAGGCCACAATAGGGGGTCCAAATACAAATTTCAACATGTGTCTATAAACAGCTGTAATAACATCCCCTCAATAATTGGCTGTAACAGAATGTCTGAAGGTATACACAGATGCAACAGAATGTCTAAAAATTCCTCAGAGCTTTGCTATGATGGATCATCCACTGACACCCCTGTATACATGGTCACATGGAGCATCTGAAAACTTCTCCCAATTCAGGGACACGTAGTGCGTGACAATAATAGAATATCCATACATCCTTATCAGTATGTGGCTATATAATGAGTCTGAGGAGTTTTATCAGTTCTTTCTTCTATTAGAGTGCTTACAGATCCAAGTATTTCTTGGGTAAAACAGCATTGAAAGATCCTCTCATTACTCGGCTACAATAAAGTGTCTAAACACAATTGTGAATAATAATAATAATAATAATAATAATAATAGCCATAATCTAAGATGTCTCTCCATAATTCAGTACAACAGGGTGTCTGAGCCTCCTGACAATATGTGCCACACACAGAGACTACAGAACACAAAGTCACTATGCTGCAGTATCTACAGGCACCCCTCACTACTTGGCTATAAAAAATAATCTAAAAACCCCCATATTTTCTAGGCAATAAGAGCATCAAAACATACTCTCACTCATTACTTGGCTACAACAAACCGTCTAAGAATGGTTCTCAATACACAGCCATATGAAGCTTCTATATGTCCCTCTCTATATTTGGCTATAATGGAGCATCCAAAGATTCTTGTCAATACATGGCTGTATAGGGCATTAGAAAGCCATATTGAATACATGGCTAAACAGACAATCTGAAAATGTTTCACTCTACTTGGCTAAAATAGAATATCTTAAGGCCCCTATCAATATTTGGTCATAAACAGTGTCTAATGATCCTTCTCAGCATCTAGATACAATAAAGCCTTTAAAGTGCCTCTCAATACGTGGCCACATAGAGTGCTTGAAGGCCACTCTCGTTAATATGCTATGATACAGAGCCTAAAAACTTGTCTCAATATTGCTCTACAGAGTGCCAAGAGACACCTATCACTGTCAGGCTATATTAAGGTGCCTAAAAGTCCCTGTCAGTACGTGGCTGTGACAGAGCCTCTGAAGGTGCCTCTCAATGCTTGGCCCTATAGAGCGTCTAAAGAAGCCTCTGAGTAACTGGCTACAATAGATCGTCTGAAGACACCTTTCAATGCATTGTCACACACAGCCTCAAAACAGCCTCTAACATCTTGGCCACATTCCGGCATCCAGAGATCTGTCTCAGTATTTCAGCCTTACAAGATGAATGTGGTGAGGCAGTGTGGCGTACTGAGTAAAGTGAATGGCTATGGAGTGGAAGAGCAGTATTCAGTTCCCAACAATTTCAGGAACTTCTTTTCCTTGCTGTTACTCTGCTCAGAATGGTTCTGGAGTTACACAGCTACAGTGTGAGTGACCCTTCACCTCATCCTTATGCAAAGACCCAGACTGCAGGCAACTTTATCTCCATGCCCCCTGTATGACCTTATTGTATGATATTTCTGCACTTTTTTACCTTTATTAAATATGTTGACTATTGTAATGCTGGATTTTTTTTTTAGGAATTGCTATAAGTGTTTTTTGTCATAGACACATACCATCTGCTTAAAACTTTTAGTGTTAACTGTTCAGAGGCAGGACACATTCCTTACACAGGTCTAAAATGCCAAATAAATCCAGACCAGACAATCTAGTGCTTTTAAGTAAAATTTCTCATTTGTACCATATAAAGTATTCCTTACAAGGTCATGAAATAGGAATGAATGTAAGTAAAATCAAATTCACCTACATATACTAAACCCTATCTGGATATCAGAAACTGCATTACCTTCTGCCACTTGGTGCTGTATATCCTAATCCTAGTTAAGTTTAAATTGGGAAACATCAGTGAGAAGACTGTCCATAAATGCAGCTACCAACTGTACCAAATATAACTCCCTGAAATTGAATTCACAGCCTTCCCAAAACAAACCACCAATGTTGTCTACAAGGACATGACTAGAGGAGGTACAGGATACCATATATACAAAATCTAAACACTCATTTCAGCCCCATGGAATGATATAAATACAATTTTAGTGAGAGATGGTTTCATGTACAGTGAATATGTGATAATGGCATGCATCTCTGTATCTTCTCATAGTATGGGGATGATTCTTATGGAAAAATCTCCTCTTATGAGAATTGGGGTCTCACCGCAGTTGCTATGGAGATAAGTCATGTGGGTCTGACACAGTGTAATCTGATAGAAATTTACCAATTCTTCTGAGTAACATGCTACCTCAGTCTCCTGGATAGAACAACATGCTACAGACAGCAGAAGAAAAGCCTCCAAAATTTTGGAATTGGTACCAGAATACACTTTGTTATGTTCATGAAGACAGTGATACACTTCCCTGCCTATTATGTTCATATAGTACAGCTATTGTGGTGAAAGAGAAATCAGTTGGTGTTCTGTGTCTGCAAAGGTGTCACTATTTAGACACTGCACCCACCTGGGTACCGCGGATAGTAACAGTACGGGTAGTAGTGATACATTCGCGTGTAACTTGGAGGTGCTGCAACCAGTGCCACTCGATCTGAAACACAACATATGTGGTGCAAACTACAGTGACCACAACTGAGTCTATGTAATATTCATCAGTTCACTGACTAACGTACTGACTGACTTGTCTCACTGTTCCATGCTGATCAAAAATAGAAAGTCCAGGCAACAGCTATCAATATATATAATTCTGAAGAGCTTTATGTGTTTATAGTAATTGGAATAATAACGAAGCACTCCAAGTCTGCATTATCTTACGTGCTAGGTTGTTTAGCAGATATCCAAATGCCTCTAGCTTAGACGCTTGCCAGGTTAGACGAGTCTTTGTACAGCACAGACGCCTCCTACTTTTGGCTTACACTGCTGCACGCTAGCCAGGTCGAGCGAGAGAGGACGAGACGGCCTGGCAACAGACGACCGACCGGCAGGCCTAGGCAGAGATGAAGCACCGGCCTGACGAAACACATTACATGTCTCTCTCGCCAGAATAAATTTCCAGTTAACCTGGCTAAACGCCTGTCTGAAAAGTTTAGACATGTCACGCCACGTAAACATATAAGTTACAGACGAATCCAGGCAGGAGAGCCTTGCTTCCAGAGAGGCCACCTACGCGACTGGATCTCTCAAAATGAGTCTCGCCGGGGGCAGAGAAGCGTCCCGACAGGGGTCCGGCTTGGAGTCTTGCCAGGGCTTCAGCAGAACATCCCATCAGTGGTCCAGAAGGACGTAACTCGAAACTGTTCGACGGACGTCTAGGTGCGCTGACCAAAACGCATAGCCACGTCGACTGCGGCGCTGAGGCAAGACGGCCAATGTGTCTATCCAGGCCACAAAAGCGTCTAATTAGATAAAGCAGGTGACTAGGCAGGCCTGATAAATTTCTACGCAATACCAGCCAGGAGTCTAGGCAGGCTCTTCAGACGTCTAGGCAGGCTCTTCAGACATCTAGGCAGGCCAAGCAGGCGTCTTGCAAGTCCAGAGTCTTCTACCCAGGCGTCGTAGACTTCTCGCCACACCAGCCACGCGTACCATTAGGTGAGCCAAACTTATTGTTAGGCGACCCAAAGTGTAGTCAGGCATCTCAGCTTGCGGGCCGTTCGTCCATCCAAGCCATTTAGGCGTCTAGCCAAGCAGGCCATGGGGTCTAGCCAGGTCAACCAAGGCATGTACCTCGGCTATTCAAAGCGTCTAGTGTCACCGACAAAGTCGTCTTGCCAGGCCGGCCAGGTGTCCAGCCAGACGAGACCTGGCTAGACACCCTGCTGTTCTAGCTGGATGCTGGGCCAAAATGTCTACACGGCACTCGGGTCCACCTAGTTGCCCGGAGGGCTTCAGGAGACCCTAGGATAGCCTGTCTTAATGCACAGCTGGCCTACTTGGACGCATGCCTAACCTGTCTGAATGAGGAATGGCTCTACGAGTTGATTTTGTGTAATTTATAAACTAATTAAATGCCATGAATTGCGTGTTAAATTAAAAATGCCCTCCCTCTAGCCTGTTGTTTTATTTCCGGTTCCATTAAATCGCAGTTAGCTACAGCTGGCCACCATGCAGACTTGGTGCTCTAAAACCACTTTCCTTAAGTGAAAAGTGCAACAGTACAAAATTCACATTTAGTGCGTACTATTACACTGTGATCAGCTGCGTCATTTACTTCCCTTTAGGCTCTATGATTAAACAAAAAAAAGACTAATAGTCTCCAGAGCAAACGGCTGTAAAATGGATTTCGTAACAGAATGGTCAGTAAGCTTGATAAATTATTCAGTCAGTTCGTCTATTACATAGACTCTTTTCTATTACCCACCATGCAAGGCAACCAGAACAGATGCATATATTACATATTTACACTGTATTGTGCTCACATGCATGTAAAATATATACATTGAGAATTATAGACACACCTACCATGCCACACAGACGTATATAAGGCGTGGAGGTACAGTTCCATGTTGTGCTAATTTGGAGCCCGTACAAATACTCTAGACTGCTTATTATATAGGAGGCTGTTGTGGTCCGAAACATTTCTGGTGAGACAAGTAGAAATAAGGATCCCTGCCTCTCTCGGTAAACAAACCCAGGTCATGAAGCCGGCAGCCAAAAGTAAAGATTCCGTTTCGTACAGTTTCCGTGCGTAACACTGCATAAAACGTCTCACAGTTTGAGTTTCGTTTCAGTTAGGCACATCGGCCCCTACATAACACATGCTCACATTCTCATGTTTGGCACCTGTTTTGAGAAAATAAATCAAAGCTCACTACTGACGGATACACCTGACACCAAGACAGGTAACGTAAATATAACGTAACACTGAAGTGAGTTCGCGTAACCATTTTTACCGTGGAACAGCACTGAGTATTACATATTCTGAGCGCGTATCTGTAATCTTGTCTGATTTATCCGGCATGCAAATCACATCTTTTCTACGCTGTATTATATTGACATCTGTGGCCTGTCTGGCTATACCGTATTTTCCACATTAACCCATAAGGGACACGATTTCGGGAAAAGAGTTCATCATCATCATCATCATCATCATCCAGCTTCCAGGGTTTTAGACCTTGTGACCTGTTCCGGTCTCATTAGCAACCGAGAAGTCTTTTGAGGGGTCGTTCTTAGCTTCCTTTCCCACATGGTTGGTATCCCGTGATTAAGAGTGGCAGTCTGTCTCTGTCCATTCGCCGAACATGTTGTACCCATTTGTTACTATAATTTTGAATTTTCATTACAAGTACGTTAATTTAATTTCTGATAAAATATCTTAATTGTTTTTTTAATCTTGCAATGTGTATTTCACTTCCGCTGATGTTTTCCTGGATTTATAGTGTTCTCTAATTGCCCAAGTTTCGCGTCCGTATAATAAAGTGGGTAATGCCAAATTGTTATATATTATCAGTCTAGGGGGGAAAAAAAACCGCTGTCGGACATAATATGCGTGTTTTGATTTTCTGTACAATTTTGTCTGAAACATTCTAATTCTAAGAAGAATTCATCGAGATATCATAATTGTACTGTATATAGGTCTTCATGTAACATACCCGTCATTCTTGTCAGATTTTAATGCAACTTGAATTTTCTCGTCAGATTTTCGAGAAATCCTCGAATACCAAATTTCATGAAAATCCGCCAATTGGGAGCTGAGTTGTTCCATGAGACCTACAGACAGACTGACGGACGGACAGACATATGATGAAGCTAACAGTCACTTTGCGTAATTTTGCTAACGCGTCTAAAATCGTATAAATTGCACGCGTGGCCAAAGTACCATACCTGGGCCGTGGGCCAAAACAAAGATGACATTCAAATACTCTCTTGTTACTATCTTAATTTGCCACAATTATTATTATTATTATTATTATTATTATTAATTGTTAAAAAAAACCTGTACTTTTAGGGATGAAAAATGATGGTTGAGAAACGTAAGGCTTGCTTTGCTATCACCTTGTGCATCCACCATGGGCCACAGTAGGAAACACAAGGGGCTAATGATTACTTGCAACGGATATAATAACACAAAATAAATTACATTGTTTGTAACTATACTGTTAACTGCCATTACTTCATAGGGAACGTTACAAGAATACGAAATGGAAAGAATGTGCCAGAAGACATATGTGGCATGTTTTGAAAAACTTCCCCAAAATTCCTCTGAAGGGCCTACGGAAAACCAAGAGACTCAAAATATTCTCTAATGGGGACGGAATTCGAACAAGGAAGGCAAATGATTTATGCCATGAAGAAGTACACAGACTTTGTTATCTGAAAGTCACGGGGTTTCACGGTACGCGCGTACGTGGAAGGTGATTAGCGCCCACAAGAAAAATACAGCTTTCCTGTTCCCGTTCCACGAAAATCACACACGCCCAACGGCATTACGTGCAGTATTGCACCGATTTTCGCCTAAAACAAGCCATTAGCTTGAAAGGCACGGACAGAAATGCATTTACACTTCTAAGTAAAATATGGCTTGTACAGAGCAGATTTTCACAAAACTCGCAATCACTCGATTTTTGTAGACATTTCCTATACCGAATTTCGTCTAGATCGGGCGAGAAATGTATAAAGTGCGAGAAAATTTCCATTTGCGCCCTCAAGTAAAGTTAGCTTTCACTGCAGCGACTTTCACGAAAGTCACAACTGATAATCAATAACACGAGAATATCGCTGATACCGAATTTCACCGAGATCGGTCAAGATGTATGGAATGTAGGGGCAGAAATACATTTGTGCCCATAAGTAAAGTATGACTCATTGCACCGATTTTAACGGAAGTTGCGTCTGATAGACACATTTTTGTAAAGAATTTCCGTACCAGGGCCGGTATAAAGGGTGGTCCAATCGTGCCCGGGGCGCCAAACTCTATGGGGCGATAAGACATCACTGAAATAATGGGAAATATGGTGCTGGTAAACTCAGGCTTTCCATACGCGAAAGAATTTCCCCAAAAGTTATCCGAAATTTGGTCACGCGCCCTCAAAATTTTTCGCCTCTTTTCTAGGCCGAAAATGTTTAAAGAATGTCGGTGTAAAGGAGCGCCCATATGTCTCGGGCCGGCCCTGTTCCATACTAAATTTCACGAAAATCCTACGGGCGGTTTATCCATGACACTAAATCACTAACAGAAGGACGGACGGATATGGTCTCCACATAAAGTTTATTTATTTATTTATTTATTTATTTACTTCCTGAAGATGGCACAAAAAGTACACAGCATTACTGCAATACCAACCTGCTCTCTCTTTCTGGCAAACGACTCGAAATTAGGCACGTTAGGGAGAAGATGCAATTGGCTCTGCGTTTGTGCTCAGACTGTACTGTACTGCTGTACTGTACTGCTGTACTGTACTGTACTGTACTGTACTGTACTGTACTATACTACTGTACTACTGTACTGTACTACTCAGCAGCAACCTGGCTATCCTGACAAAGATATTCGTAATGGCCGCAGTACCTGGGTGGTAAATCGGGGATTATTTGAAAGGAGACCATAGTCACAATTTTTCAAATCCGCTCCTATTCATCAGTCACAACCGACTTATCTCAACTGATACCACACAACTCCGCATTTAATTATCTGAGATTCTTACAGTGGTCTCGTTCTTTTCAGGTCTGCTGGGATATGACGCCCCGCCAGCTTCTACATAATAATCGGCGTTTCGAATGAGCGTGCAGACTTCATCTTCAGAGTCTAGCATCCCAGGAAGAGTTTCTGACTTACACTCACCTACACACTCCTCCGAAAGGTCTCCAAATATTTACTAGTCTACACGGCTCCAAGTCCCAGGAGACCTGAATCTTCACGACTGTAGCTGTTAGGTACTCAAACAATATACAAAAGGGGCACGCGAACCACAGTCTTAGAAGCAATGTTCTAGACGAGTGAACATAAATTGAAATCTCAGTTTGTCGGCAGTGGACCGCCGGAAGGAAGCGTTCCAGAGGCTGCGTCCACGAGACACATGACACAAGACATGCGCACGACCTCAAGAGAGAGCCGCGGTCATCCGCCTCTTGTGAAGTATCTTCACTCATGGCCACAGTTCGAAGATGTCGCTTGGGATTTAGATGTAAGGGACTAGTTGCATGGCTCTAATAAAATTCGTGGAAGCGTTACTCCAGCACAAAATATAAAGTTTCTTTCTCCAATTACAGAACAAACGAGACCCGCATGAACTGACCAACCCCGACACACCGGGGGGGGGGGGGCCCCCGTCCCCCCCCAAATATTTTGTGTGAAAAACCTTTATTTTACCTTTTTTTAAAGATTTTAACTTTTTT
>Ga0123357_10003701_pt1 | contig 17657 bp, 4 predicted proteins | sample TergutEmb28metaG_FD_89873 | JGI IMG/M metagenome (GOLD analysis project Ga0123357, IMG submission 89873) | Embiratermes neotenicus P4 segment gut microbial communities from Petit-Saut dam, French Guiana - Emb289 P4 | ecosystem: Host-associated > Arthropoda: Insects > Digestive system > Gut ... | reverse complement strand
CATGATTTTCGCGGCCAAGGCTGGCCGCGTTCCCAGCGGCGCCGCGCGCCTTGCGTATAAACCAATCGCGGTTTTCAGGTTGAATCCCGCCTCCAAATGAAATTGGCGCCCTCACGGGGAACCGGAGGAAAGAGGTGGCCTCAGGACTCAGGACTTTGGATTTTGGACTCAGGGGAGGGGGACGCGGGACTTTGGGATGACGGGGTGGCGGGGGATTTTTGCGGAGTGATTTTATAGACGGGCATCACGAAGGGAGTGTCGGAACGCTGGCCGATGCGACCGGGGATGCGGGAGGCTTTGATGTTTTTCAAGCGCAGGCCGTTGGGGGTGGGCGTGGCGTCGATGGCGTCGGGCAGGGGCTGGCCGGTCATGTCATCGACTTTTTCGACTTTGCCGGTGAAGGCTATATCGAGAGTGATGCCGCTTTTTATTTGGTCGTGGTTCGCGGGAATTTTTTCGCGCGAGATGGGAATCAGGTAGGCCACGCCGTTGGGCTTGCGCAGGATGACGGGGATGATGCCTTGTGAATCGATCATTTCAAAAAGCGTCGGCGGGGCGGGTTTGCCATCGACGGTGAGCACTTCGGCATCGAAGAGTTCCGTCAGAAACGGCGCGGTGTCGCGCTGGCGGATGCGCGCGAGAAAATCTTGTTCTTCTAGTTTTGCGGGGCACGCGCCGGCGGCGGCGTTGACGAGGCCGGAGTGAGTGCTGAAGTCCATGCGCCAGTGGAAATCTGGAGGGACGACCTCCGTGTCGTCCGGTGCGATGTCCGTGTTTGGAAGGCTTTCCGGACGACACGGAGGTCGTCCCTCCAGAATAGCGCTTATGGGAATGGCGCGGATGGAGCACGGGGGGAAATCATCAAGGGCGATTTGGATGGGTTTTCCTCTGACGGGCGTGAGCGTCAGGCGGCAGTCGCGGGCGTAGTAATCGCGTTTGTAGGTGATGAGTAATTCTTCGCCGCGCGTCTCCACCGTGAAATCACGCCAGATGCGGGCGACTTCCCAGCAGGCTAGTTTGGTTTTGTTGTCGTCGGTCAATATGCCGAAGCGCGAACAGCCTTGGTCGCGGAGGTCTTTGTTGTCGGAGAGATTGTATATATCGCCGCCAACACTGCCGTGTTGCATAAACTCAGCCCAGCGGTTGGGGATGTTCCAGGCGTGTAGTTTTTCCAACACGGGGTTGTTCGGGCCGCCGTGATAGGATTGTGGGAGATAGCGGTTGGCGCCGAACTCGGAATTAACAAAGGGGCGGCCTTCGGCGTTCGGGCCGTAGGGAGGAACGCAGCCCTGCCATTTCAGGAAAAGCTCCCACGGGTATTGATAGCGGTCTTTGTCGAGGAAACTGTTGTGCATGTAGACGTCGTAACAATCGGGGGTTTGGAAACCGAGGTCTTGGTTTGCGTATCCAATGGGAAGCATGGGGCACAACGGTTTGATCGCGTTGCGGGCGGCGACAAGCATCTGGGCGATGTGGCGTTGCGTGGTTTCAAGTGGCGCGATGCCGGGGGCGTGGCCTTCGTCGGAGCGTTCATTGCCCATTTGTATAATCAATACGCGGGGATTGGAGATGGTGGTCGCGCTGGTTTCGCCGATACGGTCAATGTATTGTTGCGCTTCCTTCCAGAATGCGGCGTCGGACGAGCCGAAGATTTCCTTCGGGGCATTGATGGAATTGAGCGAGGCAAGCGACATGAACTTGAAACCGTATTGGTCACCGTTGCCGGTCGCGACGCTGCCGCGCACGGTGTTGATTCCGAGGGTTTGAATATAGCCGGCGACTTCCTCGTTTTCAGGAATTCCGCTGACGCCTTTTATCAAGAAAGGCTCGCCGTTGAGAAAAATCTGGCGTCCGCGGATTTCGACAAGCGTGGTCGGCGTGGTGAGCTGGATTTTTTCACCCGCCGCGAGGACATTGATTTGTAGCGTGCCGATTTTCGGCTTCAAGGAGAGCCAGACGGAGCCGTCGGCGGTGTCGGAGATTTTTCCGGCGGGAGAATAGATTTGCAGATAGAGTTTTCCGTCGTTGTTGCTGACGCGGCGGACGAGCAATTTGCCCGGCGGGCGTTGCGAGAGCAGGATGGTGACAGGCTCGTTTTCCGGCAGCGCCACGGCATTGCCGGGAACGGGGAGCGCGACCAAGGGCGGCAGTTTTGCCTGCGCGAGCATGGCTTCGCGGTCGAAGAGGACTTTCTTTTTTGTCGCGGCGTATCCCTCTATCTCTTGGGCGGGGGCCGGCAGTGGAAAGCCAACGGCCAGTATGGCGAGCGTGAGTATAATTTTGTTCATGGGCATGAGGGAGCTTCTATTTCTCCATAAGCACGACGGCGGAGCGCGCGGGCACGGTTATCGTGCCATCGCTGTCCGTGGCGTCGGGATTTTCGGGGGTGGCCGCGCGGAAGGCCGCGTCGTGAGCCAGCGCGACGGTTGCAGTGAGAGGTTTGTCGCGCGATGTGTTGATGACGATCACGGCGTATTTCCCGGCGGCGGTTTTGAAAACGGAATAACGATGCGAGCCGTCGGATGTGACTTTCGCGTCGAGGGTGTCGCGGAACTCGGCGTCCCATATCCACTCTTTATATTTTCCGCGGAGGGCGTCGATTTTTTTGCCGTAGGCGAGCGTCAGGGGGAAATCAGTCACATGGCCTTTGAAATTATAGGGTTCATAGCTGATTATATAACGCCATAGCAGAATCAGGTTGAGCATTTCACGGTCATCGACGCCGGTCACGGCGACGAGGAGCGGAGCCTGCGGGTCTATATAGCGCTCAACCGGCGTCGAGTTGTCGGAGCAGCGGAAATAGGCGCAGGAATATTGTTGCATCATCCAGTCCATCTGGGCTTCGCCGGCGAGCACGAAGTCGGGGTCGACTTTGTCGGCCGCGGCGCGCAGTTGGTTGCCGAGGGGCATGTCGCCGTTGAAGATGTAGCCGGGGACGGGGTGGCCGTGGTTGGGGTCGAAGCAGAATTTCACGGGGCTGTGGTGGCAGTTTTCATCGAAGAGCCAGCCGGAGGCGCCGAGTTCGAGCACTTTGTTGAATTCGCGAGCGAGTTCGTCGCGGCAGGCGGGCGAGGCGAAATCCAGCACGGCGCGGCGGCGCGTGTTGATGCCCGCGAGTTGCGTCGGCGTCGTATACGTGTAGCCGCCGTGCATGTAGGGAATGCCGTAGGGGTCAACGGAGCTGTATTTTTGGTAGGTATCTTTGTAGGCTTGGGTGGTCATGTCGGACCAGTTGAGTTTTCCAAAGAGGATCATTTTTACGCCCATCGACTGAATTTTGGCGATGGCATCCTTGAGTTCCTGTTTCGTGCCGAGCCTGTATTCGAAATCTTGCAAGGGGTCGTTGCGGTCCTGTCCGCCGTAATTCCAGCCGACGAGTTGGATGGCGCCCACGCCGTTGTCGGCGCACTCTTTTCCATATTCGACGAGGTCTTTGAAGGGGACGCGAAGGTCGTCCTCCGCGCCGTTGATTTGGAGTTGCAGCCATGAATGCACGGCCAGCGCCCAGGCGGGAATATGGGGCTGTTTGAACCAGGTTTTGCGCCATTCTTTGTAGATATCCATGCCCGCGTGCCATGTGCCTTGATAGCCTTTGAATACAATCGGGAGCAACTCGGTCGTGTTGCCCGGCGCGGTGAATATAAAATGACACATGCGAAACGCTATGTGAACAGGAAGGCCGGAAATTTCGTCCTCTTTGGGAACTCCGTGCCTGATGGAGTCCGTCACGCCGGGGTATTCCTCAAAAGTATATTGCACGTAATACCGTTGTTCCGTGTCCTCGATGCCGACATACAAGCCTTCTTTTTGGGATTGCAGCAGGCAGAGGAGGCTGCGGTTGGAATCGAGTGTTTTCATCGGGTAGAGAACGCCCCAATAGCCCTGGCGATTTTCAAAACGCGGATAAATTTCCTCCGAGCCTAGATTGTCATACCACATGGTGCGGGCGTCGAGGCGGGCCTCGCGCGAGGGCGCGTTCAGGTCGCCCACGTAGGGGTAGTCGATTGTCTCGACGGTTTGGGTGGAGCGGTTCGTCACCGTGCCGTTGAAACGCAGCGTGCCGTCGGTGAGCGTCACCCGCGCGTCAAACGTGATGGGAAGCGTGCCGCCGTGCTCGCTGATGAGGTTTGTCCATTGGAAACGCGCCTCGGTGTCGGAGATTTTTTCGGCTTTGGTCGCGCGCTGTTTCTGGCCGAGAATAAAGTTGTCGCGCCGGTCGGCGAGCGGCGCGTGCATGCGGAAGGAAACGCCCAGCTCGGGCCGGCGTTGCATGAGCCAGCCGGTTTCAAGGTTTTGCATTCGGACAAGCGCGCCAGTGTCGGAATCGAAAGCCACGAGCAGTCTGGCGTCTTTCAATATAATTTCATTCGCGGCGGCGCGAGGCGCGCCCGCTTGCGCAAGGCAGAGCGCGGCGGCGAATATAAACAAGAGTCGGATGGTGTTTTTCATGGTGTGTGTGTTGATGTGTGTTTGTGTGTGTGTGTGGGAAATGTTTATCGCATGAGGTCGCAGTCTTCGGCGAAGCCGGGTTCGCCGAGGATTTGGATGCAGGAGGCGGGGCCGAGGTTGGGGTCGGCCCATTGATTGATGGCCCAGACGACTTTTTTGTCGGGGGTGACTTCGATGAGTTGCACGATTCTGGGCCTGTCGGCTATGGCGACGCCGTTGGTCCAGTTGGTGATGACGGTGTTGCCGTTGGAGAGGCGCTGGGCTTGGTGAACACTGTTGATGCGGAAGCCGGGGAGGTCGCCGTCGCGCAGTTCCCAGACGACGGTTTTGCCGTCGGGGGCGATTTCGCGGACGCCGGGGTAGGTGTTGCCGTTGATGAGCGTGTTGCCGTTTTTCAGGCGCGTGGCGTGCCAGGCGGCGGAGCAGTCGGTTTGCCAGACGGGTTTCCAGTCGCGGTCATATTCGATGATTTTGCCGAGGTCCATGTGGGCGATGAGATAGTGGCCGTTTTTGAGGAGGCGGCAGTTGCGGAACTGCAAGTGAATGGAGCGGATGGGTTGTTTCACGTCGAGGGTGTGGCGCATTTCGATTGTGTCGGTGGCGATGTTGTAGATGCGGGCTTCGGGATCGGGGTTGCCGTTTTGGATGTAGAAGACGCGGTCGTTGCCGATGGGCTGGACGGTGTGGCATTCGTGCCAGCCGAGCGGGCCTTTGGGGCATTGGTAGTCGTAGAGGGTTTTGCCTTCGGGGGAAATTTTGCGCCAGCCGGTTTTGTAGGCGATGACGATGTCGCCGTTGGAGAGCATGGTGGCGTCGGAAAATTCGCCCTGGTTGCCGCTGGCGTCGACCGTGGGCATTGTATAGGTGAACACGACTTTGCCGCCGCGGACGAGGGAGAGGGTTTGGATGTCGGCGCCCTTGCCGGTGTTCTCGCCGGTGTAGAAGAAGTCGTGGCCCGCGAGTCCGTTGCCTGGGAGCGGGGGCGGAGAGGGGTAGGCGCGGGCGGCGGACTTGCCTGCTTTCTGGGCAGAGGCCAGCAGCGGGAGGGCGAGAGCCAGTGCCGTGAGTATCATTTTACCTGTTGTCATGCGGTGTGTGTTGAAAAGTGGGTCTCAGGACTCCGGATTTCGGACTCCGAGGATTGTGGCGCTGGACTTTGGGGGGCGCGTCGCAAGCATGCACCGTAGTAATGTGGGGCTGTGGCTAGAAGTCGAAGGTGACGGTGAGGGTGTATTTGCGGGGGTTGGGCATATACCAGTTGCGGGGGGTGCCGTCGGTGTTCCAGCGGGCCACGTAGGCCGCGCTGCTTGAGCCGAGGTTTTTGAGGTTCGTTTGAATGGTCATGTTGGTTCTGCCTCCGAGGATTTTGCATTTGTAGCGGAGCATGAGGTCCCAAAACAGGTCGCTCCTGCCGTTGACCGTGCCTCCGGGGACGTTGTAATATTGGTTCGGGTCAAAGGCGAACTTGGTGTCCGACTGGTCGGGGATGCCTTCCATGCTGGGGGCTTCGCGGTTGCGGTCGGGGATGAGAGTGCCGGAGCGGTAACGGGCGGAGACCGAGGCGGCGAAGCCTTTGAACCAGCCGTCGTTGAAGGTGTAGCGCACGGTGAGGTTGGCTTTGTAGGGGCGGTTGCCAAAGTTTCCGGTCTGGTTGAGCATGGCGGTGGCCAAGCCGTCGCGGAGGTTGCCGACGCCGTAGAGTTGGTCCCAGATGTAGTCGGCGAGTTTTTGTTTGTTGCCGGTGTTGCTGAGGATGACGTTCCACTGGCCGTCGGTGCTGTTGGGGTTGTTCGAGTTGGCCATGGCCATCCAGATGGGGATGTTTTTGTTGTAGTAATCGAAGACTTCGGAGGCGATGTTCTGGCGGGCGCGGTCCGTGTAGGAGAAGGTGAGGCGGACATCGAGGTTTTTCATGGGTTTGCCGGTGAGTTCGAATTCGTAGCCCGAGGCGACGGTGTCGATCATGCCGGCGCTGTATTGGGGCGGGGAGCCATAGGGGTAAACGGTGTCGCTGACGGGGGGATTAATGGCATACATGGAGGCGGGCATGGGGCCGGCGCCGGGGCCGGCGCCAAATTGCTGGCGGACGCTGTTGGGGATGCCGGTCTGGCCGGTGGGGGTGAGGAAATAGAGGGCATCCATGATGTTGAAGAGGTTGTTGGCGCCGAGGTTGGTGACGGAGACGTAGGAGGCGTTGCGCATTTGGCGGGAGTTGAAGTAGCCGGCGCGGGCGACGAGTTTGCCGTCTCCGAAAAAGTCATAGCGGATGCTGAAGTCGGCGGAGGTGCCTTGGGTGAGCGGGGGGAGGTTGCCGTCGGGGAGGGTGCGGCGTCCGTCGAGGATGGGCATGCCGCGGTTGGTGCTGTAGTTGGCGGCGAGGGAGGCGCGGCGGAAGATTTTATAAACGGCGCCGGCGGTGAAGGTGAAGGGTTTGTAGGAGCCGCTGATCCAGTGTTTGCCGTCGAAGGCAAATTCGTTGGCGACGAGTTGTCCGCTGGCGACGCGGGGGTCGGAGGGGTCGATGCGGTATTGGGGCCATTCCTGCTGGAAGTTGACGATGTCGTAGCGTCCGCCGAAGATGGTGGAGAGGCGGTCGTTGAACCAGTAGCTTTGGATGGCGAGGCTGATGGAGTTGCCGTCTTGTTTGATGTGGGCGCCGCTGGTTTGCGATGAGGCGACCCAGGCGCTGCGGTAGAGTCTGGTGCCGTCGGAGAAGGAGACGGGGACGGTTGGGTCGGCGCTGTGGTAGGTGGAGTAGTCGCCGACGGTGATGTAATTGCGGCGGGCGATGTTGTTGGCGTTGCTTTCGGGGGTGTCGGGGGTGTCGATGGCCATGTTGTTGTCGTCGACGAGGATTTCGTTTTGCTGGTTTTTCATCAGGTCGCTTCTGTTGAATTCGTAGCGGAGGCTGAACATGTGGCGGCCCCATTGTTTGAGGTTGAGGTTGTAGACGGCGTTGAGCTGGAGGTTGTGCTGGGTGATGGCTTGGGTGCGTTTAATCCAGGCGTCTTCCATGTAGAGGCCGCCGGCGTAGGGGTTTTCGATGAGGAAGGCGCGGTCGTTGGAAACCCAGATGGCGGAGGAGATGAGGGAGTTGGGGTCGACTTTGAGGAAGGCGCGCGAGTCCTTGGGGCCGAGGGCGGTGGCGTTGTTGTATTGGTAGTTGTAGCTTAGCTGGAGGGAGAGGTTGCCGATGGTTTGCTCGATGCTGATGGTGCCGTTTTTGAGTTTTTGGTCGCGCCCGCCGCCCGGCCCGAGGGTGCTGTATTCGAAGGGGGAGAGTGAGGGGTCGAGGGGATGGCCGGTGAAGTTCGTGCCTTCGTAGGCTTGGGTGTAGTTATACATGGTGTCGTTGTTTTCATTGAAGATATGGACGGTGCCGGCGATGCTTGAGCCGACGCCGGTGTTGGCGCGCGTGACGGAGTAGGCGGAGCCGAAGCCTTGCATGATGGGGCTTCCGACTTCAGCCCAGCGGGTGTAGCCGTCCATGGTGTTGGTGAGGCGCGAGACGGAGTTGTTGATTTGTCCGGCTTCGTAGCTGGCTTTGATGGTGGTGTTTTTCCAGGGTTTGTAGGCGATGACGGGGTTGATGCGCTTGGCTTTTTGGTATTCCCACATGCGCCAGGTTTTACTGTCTTCGTAGAGGCCGTAGAGGCGGATGGCGAGTTCATGGGGGATGAGGACGAGGTTGTAGTTCAGGGTGAAGTGCCGGTAGGGGATGCCGGAGGAGCCGGGGCTGTCGTAGATGCCGATATCGCTTTTGATGTTGAGGGTGCTGCGATTGAGATTGGCGTCGCCGGTGGAGATGGCGAGCACGCCGCCTTGGGCGCCCATGCCGAAGAGGATGGAGTTCGCGCCTTGGGCGATTTCGACGCGGTCCATGTTATATTGGTCGGTGGGGCTGATGGCGGGGACGCCGTTGACGAGGACGGTGCCGGGCATGCCGCGGATGTTGAATTTGGGGGTGTTGTCGGCATCGAGGGTGAAGTCGGTGTTCATGTCGACGCCGCCGTTGTCGCCGAGGTCCATGCCGCCGTTGCCGGCGTAGTTGAGGATGTCTTCGACGGTGGAGGCGCCGATGTCGGCGAGGAATTCGGGGGTGAAGGCGGAGATGGAGGAGGCGACGTCGGAGAGCGGAGTTCGGATGCCGAGGGCGCTGGTGGTGTTGGCGGCGCCGTAGCCGTCGTCTTGCTCGCCGGTGACTTTGAAGACGTCCATTTGGACGATGTCGCCGGTGGCGGGGGCGGCGGCGCCGGTGCCGGAGTTCAGAGTTCGGAGTTCAGAGTTCAGAGTTGGCGCTGCCGCGCCGGTGGCGGGGGCGGGGGCGATTTGCTGGGCGGTGACCAGAGGACAGAGGGCAGAGGTCAGAAGACAGAGGGCGGCGGTGTGGAGGAGGTGTTGGGTTTTCATGATGTTAAAATTTCAGATTTGAGATTTGAGATTTCAGATGGGTGATTGCGGAAGTTTACCACGAGTGGCGGAAGCCGGCGGTGAAGGACCATGGTTTCACGTAGTAGGAGGACTGGCTGGTGTCGAAATCGACGTAGATTTGGTTGGTCTTTTTGAAGAGCCATGAGACGCCGCCGCCGCCGGCGATGTAGATGCCTTGGATGTAGGGGTCGAAAACGGCGCGGTCGTCGGGGGCGTCGGGGAGCGTCACGTAGAGGCGGTTGCGGGTGGTCCACTGGCCGCCGGAGTAGACTTTGCCATAGATGCTGAGGGTGCCGTTCTTGGTTTCAACGAGGCGGCCAAGGCGGAGGCCGATGCGGGCGTTGACGGAGCTGCCTTGAGGGAGTTCAACGAGCATGTCGGAGCCGGCGGTGGTTTGGTAGGTGGCGCGGTTGAACATGGCGCCGGCCAGCTGGGCTTGGGGTTCGATGAAGAAGCCGTATTTGAGCGCGAAGTTGCAGCCTAGTTCGAGCGAGCCGCCGATGGCCCAGTTGTTGTAGCTGGCGGTGGTGGATTCGCCGGTGGGGGAGTTGATGGTGAATTTGTTCTTGAAGGTGTTGAACTTGGCGAGGGCGTCGAAGTAGACGCCTGTCTTCGTGCTGAAGAGGGTTTGGTAGATGCCGCCGTAAATGCTGTCGCTGGTGGATTGGTCGGGGGCGAGGGAGCGGTCGGAATTGCCGTAGCCGAAGAAGACGCCGGCGTAGAGGTTGCGGTCGTTTCTGGCTTTGTTGATTTTGTAGTCGATGCCGGCTTCGGCTCCGAGGTGGCGTTCGCCGAAGGGGGAGCCGGTGACGCGGCTGTTGTAATTGTATCTGTCGCCGTAGCCGCGCATCCAGACGGCGGGGCCGCCGGCGGTGTCGCGCGGTTCCATGCGCAGTTCGCCCATGCGTTGGGTGACGCTTTCAAGCTCGGCGAACCAGGTGACTGGGAGGGCGGCGGCGACGGCGTTGATGGCGGCGGCGGAGTTGCTCATGGCGCCGGTGCCGGTGACGAGGATGGAGGTGACGCCGGCGTTGGTGGTGGCGGCGATTGTGTATTTATAGAGGCCGGCTTCGATTTCGGAGTTTTCGTTGAGGATGTTGACGTGGAAGTCGGGGCTGTCGGGGGCGTGGATGAGTTCCATGGCGCCGAAGTATTTTGAGGGGAGCGCGCCGTAGTTGGTGAGCAGGAGGTTGAAATTGCCGGTGATGGGTTTGGCGACGGTCATCTGGTCGGCGCGTCCGATGGAGAGGTTGCTGTTGAAGTAGAGGTTGCCGGCGCCGGGGCCTTCGTAGGCGAGGGAGTTGAGGGAGGCGGTCTTGAAGGCGAGGTTGTTGGTGGCGGTGCCGGTGGTGGCGAAGAAGCCGAGGGTGGCGTTGTTTTTGAGGGTGACGTTGCCGAGGATTTGGGAGACGCAGCCGAAGACGAGCGAGCCTTGGTCAACGATGATGGCGCCGTTGGGGGAGTAGCTGGCGACGGGGTGGTTGCTGGCGAGCATGACGGCGGTGTCGCTGCCTGTGATGAGGATGTGGTCGATGGTGGTTTGGGCGGAGGTGAGTTGAACTTTGCCTTGGGAGACGAGGAGGGTGCCGCTGCCGACGTAGGCGGTGTTGCTGCTTCCGGGATTGGTGGTGGTGAAATCAACGCCGCCGACTTGGCCGATGACGGTGCTGGAGGTGATGGCGGTGGCGCTTAGTTCGATGACGGCTCCGGCATCGACGGTGGCGGTGACGATGGAGTTGCCGCTGTTGAAGGCGCAGGCCACGTAGCGGCCTTGAGCGATGTGCATGGAGGTCGCGGCGTTGTTGCCGTTGACGACGAGGGTGCCGGAGCCGGCCTTGACGAATTCGGCTTGGGGGACGGCGGAGTTTTTGGTGATGGCGCCCCAGTTGACGAGAATTCCGTCGTCAACAACAACGGTGCCGACGGGGGAATGCAGTTGGAGGTCGCCCACGTAGGTGCCGGAGGCGCTGAGTTGGAGCGCGCCGCCGTTGAGGGCGATTTTGGTGGCGCCGTTGGAGGCGGCGCCGAGAACGTCCGGGGTGGTGAGCTGGAGGGTGCCGCTGTCAACGCGAAGGAATCCGGTGAAGGTGCTGGTCGTGTTGGTGAAGACGGTGGTCGCGCCGGGGGCGTTGATGGCGACGATGAGGCCACCCATGAGGGCGTAGTCAACGGAGCCTGCGCCGACGTGGATGATGTCGTTGACGCCGCTGACGGCGCTTTGGGCGGCGTTGGGGCCGGGAACGATGGCGATGCCAGCCCAGTCGTTGGCGGAGGCTTCGCTGAGGGCGCCGGTGCCGGTGAAGGCGAGGGTGCCGCCGTTGAGGAGGAAACTTTGGGCGACTTCGCTGGCGAGGTTGTGGCCGGAGATTTTGAGCGAGCCGCTTGTCTCGACGTAGACTTGGGAGCCGTCCGTGGTGACGTAGGCGGCGCCGCCGGGGAAGGTGACGCCGATATTGGAAATGACGTAGGAGCTGGCGGGCACTTCGATGGTGGAGCCGCCGACGGTGGCGCTGCCGCCGGGGTTGGACAGGGTGGCGCTGCCGGCGAGGGGGAGCGTTGCCCAGCTTCCTTGGTATCCGCGACCGGAGAGGGAGCCGTCCGCCGCTGTCCATGAGACGGTGAGGTCGCTGATGGTGTCTGCTATCGAGATGGTCTGGCTGGGGACGAAAATGGCGAGGCCGTTGATGTTGTAGATGCCGGCGGGGACGATGAAGGAGGTGGTGGCGGGGTTGTAGTCGTAGAGGGCGTAGCTGACGTTGGTGGTGATGGTGCCGCCGGCGGGGTTGTCGGTGGTGATGGCGACGTTCGTGCTGTTGGGAATGACAAAGGCGGAGCTGCCGGTGATGCCGGTGATGCCGGCGAGGCTGACGATGCCGCCGTTGACTTGGGTGATGCCGGCGTAGCCGCCGATGGTGGAATCGAAGCGCAGTTCGCCCGCGCCGGTTTTGACGATGCTGGCGCCGGGGGCGGCGTCGTAGTTGCCGGTGAGGGTGAGGATGTCGCCGGTGGCGTTGCTGGCGGTGATGTTGCCGGCGAGGACGAGGGCGCCGAAGTTGAAGGTGCCGGAGCCGGAGAGGTTGGAGCCTGCGGCGAAGCGGGCGGTGGTTGTTTCGAGGGCGCCGCCAGCGAAGCCGAGGGTGGCGCCGGCGGAGGCGGTGACTACGGGCGTGGCGGTGGTGTTTGTGCCGGAGAAGATGATGGCGCCTTGGTTGAGGTCGATGCCGCCGGTGAAGGTGTTGGAGGTGTTGGCGAGGGTGAGCGCGCCGGCGCCGTTTTTGGTGAGTTTGCCGGCGCCGTCGCCGGTGGCGAGGATGCTGCCGGTGAAGATGCTGTCGGGGTTGGCGGTGATGGCGCCGCCGGTGAAGGTGTAGTTGGCGGCGCCGTCAACAATCATGTCGGAGACGATCACGCCAGCGGGGACGATGGTGATGGGGGCGGGGGCGGCGGTGTAGGCGTCGTTGAAGATGACGCGGTCGCCGTTGCCGAAGACGCCGTGGCTTTGGGCGGGGCCGGGATTGGGGTCGTTCCAGTCGGAGCCGGTGCGCGCCCAGGTGTTGTTGATGGCGCCGGTCCATGTGATGATGCGGGAGATGTCGCCGACGGCGGTGAGGATGAGGTCGTCGCCGTTGGTGGAGAGGAAGGCTTGCTGGCGGGCGTCGGAATAGGCGGGTTCGTCGAGGACGGTGAGGGCAATGTTGCCGTAGAGAGGGGCGAGGTTGCCGAGGTTGTAGGTGCCGGGGATGAAGAGGCCGAGGTTGATGGCGGTGGCGCCGGTTTGCGCGAGGGAGCCTGTGATATGAAGGGTGTCGGCGAGGGTGGTGTAGTTGAGCAGGGCGCCGTCGTCGAGGGTGAGGTTGCCGAGGGTGAGGGTCTGGCCGCCTGTCTGGTCGAGGCCGATTTGGAGGGTTGCGCCAGAGGCGATGGCAATGTCGCCGGTGGCGGCGCCGATGCCGCCGAAGGTGGCGGCGGGGGCAACGTCCACGGAGCCGAGGGTGGCGTTTTCGGCGAGGAGGAGGGCGCCGGACGACACGGAGGTCGTCCCTCCAAGGGTTGTGCTGGCGTTGGCGAGGGTGAGGGCGCCGGTGCCGGTTTTGACGAGGGAGCCGGCGCCGGTGATGGGGGCGGCGTAGATGGCGTCGGCGTCAATTTGGTCGAAGGTGAGCGTGGCTCCGTCGGCGAGGGTGATGCCAACGGTGCCTGAGCCGAGGGAGTCGGCGTTGCCGACGAGGGCGCCGGTGTTGATTTCGATGCCGCCTTGGAAATCGTTGGCGGTGTTGGCGAGGGTGAGGGTGCCAGTGTAGTCGAGCGTGTCGATGGAGCCGGCGTCGTTGGCGGCGCGGGCGCCGAGGATGAGTTTGCCGGTGGTGGCGGCGGCGCCGGCGAAGGTTTCGGTGGAATCGGCGCGGGCGGTGATGGATTCGCCGGTGAGGGTGTGGTTTTCGGTGCCGCTGACATAGAGGCCGGCGATGATGGCGCCGGCGGGGGTGTTGACGTTGATGTCGGTGGCGGAGGAGTCGGCGGCGGAGGTTGCGGGGGTGTCGGCGAGGTTGATGATGTCGCCGGTGTGGAAATTGGTGCCGGTGCCGGCGGCGGTCCAGTTATAGGCGAGCCAGGCGCCGTCGCCGAGGGTGTTGTTCCATGTGAGGACGGAGTTGTTGATGGTGAATTGCTGGCAGAGGAGCTGGAGGGTGCGGCTGTCGGCGGAGAGTTGGAGGACGAAGCCGTCGGGGAGCGGGTTGAGGAGGTTGAAGGTATTGGCGCTGGTGAAGACGCCGCCGGAGGCGATGGTGATGAGGTTGAAGACGTCGCCGGCGTAGGGGGAGAGGGAGTCGAAGTTGAGGAGGTCGAGGTTTTGGGTCCAGCCGTTGGGCGTGAGGGCGCCGGGGGTGACGAAGTTGGGGGCGGGGACCAGGCCGAAGGCGAGGACGGCGACGCCGCTGTTGGGCGCGGTGCCGAGCAGGTCAAGGGCGATGGTGGAATTGGCTTCGAGGGTAATGTTGGTGAGCATGATGGAGTTGCCGCCGCCGGCGGAGAGGGTGGCTCCGGCGTGTAGCGTGAAATTGACCTGCGGGGTGCCGCCGCCGTTGTTGCAACTGACCAGGCCGCCAGTCGTGACGGGGACGCCTTTGTAGCTGACTTCGCCGGCGCGATAGAGGTGGAAGATGCCTTCGCTGATGTCGAAATTGACCACGGAGGTGGGGGTGGCGGCGTTGGGGTAGAAGGTGCCGGAGCCGCCGAAGTTCCATGTGCCGGGGCCTAACTTGCTGATGCGGTCAGTAGAGGTGTTCGCGGTGCGCCAGAAGGTCGGGTCAAGGGTGTTGAGGAAGCCGTCCTGGCCGACGGTGAAGTTCATCGTCTTGCTGGTGTTGTTGTCGAAGTAGAGGCCGCTGGGGGTGTAGTCGATGCTGTAGGTGTTGCCGGCGACGTAGGAGGTGAGGCCGTCGGAGACGTTGTAATTGAAAACGCTGTTGTTGCCGTAGAGGGAGAGAGCGCCGCCTATGCCGCCGGAGTGGTTGTCGTAGAAGTCGACGTCGACGAGGGTGAGGCGGACGACGCCGGTGGAGGTGTTGCCGGCGGCGATGGCGCCGCCGCCGCCGACGACGATGGAGCCGTCGTTGCCGGGGTTGATGGCGACATTGCCCACGAAGGTGGTGTTCACGATGGTGCCGGTGATGGCGTTGCCAATGAAGATGGCGCCGCCGCCGAAGCCGCCGGAGGCGCCGGCGGAGGTGTTGCTTTCGAACAAGGAGTTTTCAACGTAGAGCACGGGGCCGGAGGTCGGGATGGCGATGGCGCCGCCGGTGTTCCCGGTGTAGTTTCCGATGAAGGTGGAGCTGTAGACGCTGATGTTCCCGCCACCCGTGTTGCCATAGATGGCGCCGCCCTGGCCGCCGGGGCGCGTGGCGCTATTCGAGGTGAACAGGACATTGGTGACGATGACAGTCGAGCCTTGGGTGCTCGCAATCGCGCCGCCATTCGCCGCCACGCTTGCGGCGGTCGCGATGTTGCCGGAGAAAACACTGTCCAGAACGGTGAGCGTGCTCGAGTAGTCAGCGGTGATCGCGCCGCCATTGATCGGCACGATCGTGCCCTGCGGGCTGGTCGAGTTGTTGTTGAAGGTGGCGCTGTCGATCGTTGCCCACGCGAAGCCGTTCAGGGAAATCACGCCGCCAGCGTTCTGCGACGTGTTGCTCTCAAAGAGGAAGCCGCCGCCGGCGCCGTTGAGGGTGCCGCTGAGCACAAGGCCCGACAGTGGGGCGAGCACAATCGCGCCGCCGTTGGTGCTCGACCATGAGTTCATGATGCCCCATGTGCCGGAGTTCGTCCATGCGGCGCCGCTGCCGCCGCTGTGATTGATGGCGAATGTGGCGCCTGGCTCGGCGATGATCGTGAACGTGCGGGGCATGGAGGTGTTCAGGTTCGTCCCCAAGATGTCGCCGACGACGAGTTGGTTGGTGAGCGCGTAATTGTCGTCGAAAATCGCGCTGCCGCCGGAGGCGACCGCGAGCGTGCCCGATCCGAGGAGGCTGACGTTCGAGAGTGTCGTGCCGAGCTGGCCCGCGTTGGCGACGCGGATGGCGCCGGAGTAGATGTCGATGCCGCCGGTGAAGTTGTTGCTGCCGGTGATGCCGGTGAGGTCGAGGGTGGCGGTGAAGGGGGCGTCGGCAAGGGTGTCGGCGGTGGCGGCGGTTTTGCCGAGGACGAGTTTGCCGTTGATGGCCGCGCCGATGAGCGAAGCGGCGTCCGCGCTGGCGGTGATGCCGGCCCCGGTGAAGGCGTAGGCGTCGCTGCCGCCGACATACATGGCGCCGAGGGTGACGCCGGCGGCAGGGACTATATTTACAGAGCCGCTGGCTGCGGCGGTGAAGTTTACGATGTCGCCATCGGTGAAGGCGGTGGCGGTGGAGGTGGTTTCGACCGTGGCCCAGTTGCGGGAGGAGGTGTCCCAAGCGCCGCCGGCGGCGCCGGTCCATGCGAGGATTTGGCTGATGTGGCCTTCGAAGAAGATGGTGAGCCAGTTGTTGGTGATGCCCAGGGTGTAGGAGGCGGGGTCGAGGAGGACGTTGTTGCGAGTGACGGTGAGTTTGGTGAGGTCAAAGTTGGCGGCGGTGATGCCGCCGGCGCCAAGGACGTTGATGAGCTGGGTGGTGCCGGGGTTGGCGGTGGCAACGTTGATGGTGCTCAGTCCGGTCTGGATGATGCTGCCGTTGACGATGAGTTTGTTGGTGAGGACGGTGAAATCGAGGATGGAGGAGTCGGTGGCGAGGGCGCCGAGGGTGAGGTTGCCGTCGATGGTGAAGATTTGCGCGCCAGTGGAGCCGATGCCGATTTGGAGGGCGGAGTTATCGGCGAGGGTGACGGAGCCAGCGGTGGCGCCGGCTCCGCCGGCGAGCCGGGCGGTGTCGTTGACGGTGATGGCGCCGCCAAGTTTGGCGGCGGGGGCGAGGAGGAGTGTGCCGGCGCGGATGGTGGTCTGGCCGGTGAAGGCGGAGTTGTCGGCGTCGAAGGTGAGGGCGGCGGCGCCGGTTTTGTCGAGGTGGCCCGTGCCGGCGATGGGGGCGGTGTAGGTGGCATTTCCCGCGTCGGTGGTTTGGTTGAAGGTGAGGGTGCCGCCGGCGTAGATGTGGATGCCGGGGGAGGGCGTCGCAAGCGACGCCCCTACGTTGAGGTTGGCGGCATTGCCGATGAGGCCGCCGGAGTAGATGTCGATGCCGTTCTGGAAATCGTTGGAGGCGTTGTCGAGGGTGAGCGTGCCTTGGTAGGCGACGGTGTTGTCGGTTCCAGAGGTGGCGTAGGTGAGGCCGTCGGAGGCGGCGCTGCCGCCGATGACGAGTTTGCCGCTGGCGGCGAGGACGGTGGCGGGGTCGAAGGTGGCGCCGACGGAGGCGGAGGTGGCGACGATGGGGGCGCCGGTGATGGTGTAGTCAGTAGTGCCGCTGACATACATGCCGCCTACGGTGGCGCTGGCGTCGAGGGCGATGGTGCAGGTGGCGAAGGCGGAGTTATCGGCGAGGTTGACGATGTCGCCGGTGGTGAATTTGGCGTCGGCGCCGGCGGCGTCTTTCCAGTTGCCCGTGCCGAGCCAGGAGTTGTCGGTGGCGCCGGTCCATGCGAGGACGTTGTTGACGACGAGGACTGGGGGAGTGCCGGGGAAGGTGACCCAGAGGTTGCCGGCGGCGTCGAGGTAGAAGGAGGCGGGGCCGTCGGTGGGGGCGGCGCCTTCGTAGGTGAGGGAGTCGAGGAGGGCTTGCTGCCAAATGCCCTCGCCGTTGACGAGGCCGAGGAAGGCGTTGTTGGCGTTGGCGGGGGTGCCGCTGGTGGTGAGGTAGGGGATGTTGGCCGCGCCTTTGGTGACGGAGAGCAGGTCGTAACTGCCGGGCACCCACGTGGCGAAGTTGAGGGTGAAGTTGAAGGTGCCGGTGGTGATGTCGAAGATGTCGAAGCCGGAGTTCAGGCCGGTCGAGACGAGGCTGAGCAAGGGGCTGGAGGCGCCGCCGAGGCCGGCGGCAAAGGCGCCGCCGATGTCGTAGGTGAGGATGGAGCCTGGGGCGAAGGTGATTCCTTGCTGCGCGCTTTGGGTGGGGGATGAGACGGCGATTTTGTTGCCGCCGCCGATGCTGAGACTGGCGCCGGGGGCGAGATAGAATTTGACGGGGGCGTTGGCGGTGGCGCCCATCAGGGTGATGTTGCCCGTCGCGGCGGAGACGGGGGTGGCGATGCCGGGGACGGTGACTTGTTCGCCGGCGCGATAGAGGTGGAGGGTGCCGGCGTTGATG
>Ga0123357_10003699_pt1 | contig 17661 bp, 11 predicted proteins | sample TergutEmb28metaG_FD_89873 | JGI IMG/M metagenome (GOLD analysis project Ga0123357, IMG submission 89873) | Embiratermes neotenicus P4 segment gut microbial communities from Petit-Saut dam, French Guiana - Emb289 P4 | ecosystem: Host-associated > Arthropoda: Insects > Digestive system > Gut ... | reverse complement strand
TACGCCTCTACATTTTAGAGGAAAGTTTCTGCCTGTTTCATGAGCATGTAAAGTACTATTTTGCACATTTAAATTCCTCTGTATCTTTGAAACCCTGCCTGATAGAAAAATTCTGTATACATATCTGAATTCAGCATAAAAAGTGCTGCTAAGTTTATCTATTGAAGTTCGTGGGACAAAAAAAATAGTTAAATTTTGTTGACCAGTGTAATCTTTGCTTGAAAGCTGTTACCAAGCAGAACATTGAATAATAGAAGAGGTTCGATAACTAGCTCGATATATTTATTCATTAAGTATTTCAACTGTGGAAAGCACTTCCAACAAAATGCAACCATATTGGCATCACTGTCGTCTGTCTAGGCTCTCATGATGTAGCTGTCATCAACTTTCTATGTTCCTCTATCTACTCAGTAAGCACAGTACTTGGAAGAGACTACAGAAATGACCAACCATGTAAGCATTGTGGATGTCATTGCACCATCACATCTAGTTTCAATCTTCAGAGAAACATAACATTGTACAGCACATACACAATAACAATTATAATAACAACACTAGTTAACAGCCTTCACAAAGAGCTCTAGCAAAGGCTGAAGGTAGATAACTCTACCACAAGATGAGCGACAGACTTTTCTTTATGATATAACAATGCTTAACAAGTGCAACAATGAGTGACTAGTTAAACAAAACTTATTAGTTACCATCTGAAAAAATTAACACAACTACTTAATGAGAACATTCTTAAACATATTTTCACTTTTATTATGACTCAACCACAACTTCATTCATGCATTAAGCTTTTGTTTTGTTAACTGTTTACTCATATTCCCTCATCCATTGAATGTAATGCATGAAAGTAGCACCATCGTTTCGAGCAAGAATTTTATGGCAACTTGTTCTAGAAATCATATCAAGAGGAAGAATCAGTGAAAGCCATATGCATTGTTAATCACCACAGATTAATCCTAACATCACATACCATACTACAACCATGAGCTGGAACACGCTCCACCCACACAAGTTATTTAAAAAAAAAAATGTAAAGTGTATTACAGGTTGCCAGATATCTGCTTTGTCAATAACAGGCAAATCTGAAGTAAACTACTTCAGAACCATCACATGTTTAAAACATGTGTATTCATTTCTTACCACTTGAGACAGAAGTCTCCAGGGGTAAGAAATGGAGTAGTGTTTCGTAGAACAAGGACAGGCAGAAACAATGATGGAAAAATAGCAGCAAATGTTCCATATCTACTGTGACAGTGATATAGAGACTATAGTGTTTCCCTTTTAGAGGTGTACAGTGGACAGAAGATTACTAGTTCTCTTTCTAAACTCTAAACTAATAACTACACAAAAATGCCAATGTGCACTTCACAAGGATAAATAATTAAAGATGGATGGCATGCTGGTTGACAGACAATCATCATACCAGGATAGTTTTAAGCAAGAATATATAGCATTTGTTCACATATATTCCAATCCATTCACAAGTGTGTAGGTGAAAGAAAAAAATCACAAGTACTATCTAAAAGAGATGTTAAAAACAGAAAGTACAACAAGTAACAAACACATAAGGGTGGCAAAATGAGAACACTTCAGAATTCAGCTCTTTGCTATCTGCCTAGTAATTCCTATGTGCTCAAAACTGTTGGTGATTTTCCCATTTCAAAATACTAACCCATCTTACATTGTATTTCACAAAATAAATGCCTTTATGCTCTTCACTTATACTATATTTACTTACTAACTCATCAACATCACTTCGTGGAAGGTTCACCTTCGAACAGTGCTCTGTTGGCTTGTTTAATACACAACTCTCAAAGAACAAATAATGAACTTCAAGAGGCATTCAGAACACAATGACATACCCACTTCCCTGCATCAGTAATGAAATTTCCTTCAGCAATATGGAAAGTTTTGCCATAACCATTCTTGTTCACAGAAAGCCATAGTGAAGACAAAAGCATTAAGGAATAAGAAGAAACACTTCTTGATGCAGTCACACAAAAAACTACATTCTTCCAACATAAACCCCCCAGTACATGCATGACAACTATCTTGGCTGTAATACTACAAAAAAATTTGAACCAATCACCAAGGTGGGTGCATTGTTCGGACACACAAGTTACTGTATTCTTACAGATGAAAGTATTAGAAACCATTCTGTCACTCCAAACACTCTGGCATGTCTTTACATCTAAGGGTATTTCTTGCAGATTGCATATAAGGCCCATTTTAATCCAAAATTTTAATAATACAAAGTATACTGTACGAAATTTTGGTACTGCATTATTTGGGCAGCAGATATGCAGTTCCAATAAATCAGACACCTGGCAACATGTATTTCAAATGTCTGTTTCACTGACTTCAAAACTATCTACAACTATGCCTTTACACATGTTGATAGAACTTACAAAACAACTACTGTATGCTTCAGAATTGTAAGACATGTATGCAGAAAGGAACCTAAGAGACACTAGTTGTTTTTCATCCCCTAACCATATACAACTGTTACATAGCAATTGGCTTCCATAACTAGTAGGAAACAATGTAATAACTGCGTCCTGTCTTAGCACTATGAATTTAAAATCATTTCCACACAGCTATGTCTTACTTGGATTCAGCACTAGTAACCACAATGTTAGCTATATTCTAAGATTACAGTTGCACGACATCCAAAAATAGTCTATAACTGAATTTGTTAGCAACTAACATTACAGCTGCAGGCTTGTACTACAGTACAGAACTACTGATGCAAGAAAAGTCAAAAGAACATTACATCAAAACATAATTAAAAATGCAATTCTAGATCTATTTTGTTCTGTCTGTACAAAACCAAATATATGTAGTGTCTGCACATGTGTGCAACAGATTTAATTTACACAAACTGTAGAGCCCATAAAACTCGCTAACAAACATTTCTTCGTGAAGACTTGCATTACTTTATCCTACATACAGGATAAGATGGTAACATGCTCATCTCCACAGCACCTCACACAAAACTAGGAACTGCCACACTATGCATACCAGTATTACTGTTGATACAACTCCATAGTAATCCATATACTTCTGAACCTTAATCTGAGTATATTACAACACTGCCACATGGCACAAACATTACTGAAACACCAAAACAAAATGCAAATTTTTAATATAATTTCAAATGATTATGGTATTTGCTGTATGGACAAAGGATATCTACATTCAGTTTCATATGTGTATGTGCATCACATTTGGACTATTGATGGAATGTCGACTAAATGGATTCGGTCCATTCTATTCAACAGAAAAATACACTGCTACTGCTTTTACAAAAATACTATGCTGATGTCAAAACTTCAGACACTAAGAAACATTCAAAAGAACTATAAAACTAGATATGTTATATAATTGGAACTCTATAGTCTAATAAGGAAAACAGGAATTAAATCAGGTCTCTACTGAGCTACACAGCAGTCTAACACTTACTAATATTCGCATAGTTCACTAAGGAAGAACCTCACTTCAAGGCGCTGAAAAGGAGACACCTCTTTGGCTTACATAAAACTAATAAACTTAATGAAAATCAATCACTTAACAACTTTTCAAAGCCAATAAAGAAATTTCACTAACAATTATGAAAATATATGTTAACAAACACAACAAGGGCAAAGGAAAACAACATTTTAATTTCTTTAGCAAGTGTGTGGTGAGTGAGTGCTGTGATGCATACAACAAATGTTATTAACAAGACTTCATATACACATAGCAATGCTGGGTTTGCGATAACAAACAAATACTGTACTTTTAATTTACCAGGCCCATTGTCATAGTTACATCATCATTTTCCTAACAATTTCCAATATACCTGCAGAAGTTCACAGAAATCTGGGAATACAGGTATCATAAATCATACAACTATGATTTGCATTTAATGGCATGACTTACAAAACACTCATTTTTCCACATATTTGAAGTAAACACACAATACCATAATTTTTGTCATCATTCTGAAAACTACAAAATAATTTCTTATGTATTCTTTCCTTAATTACATTCTTGGGACATTCTCAATATCCCTGACTTCCCCCTGTTATTACCAATGTCACAAGATTTATTGCAGAGATTTTTACACAGTATCCGCAATAAAAAGTTGCGCACACATACCTAGTTTAACTGGGCCTTCAGGAAACAAAATTCATAAAGTTAAAAAAAATATAAAACACTATAAACCGAGACACCATGTTTTTATATCAAACTAACACTTAGTTTCTATTTTGATTCACGGTCAACAAACCCACAGCAAAAATGAGGCAGCCTTAAAATACACCTCTTAAAAATGCAAGATGCATAATAATTTTAGTTCCTATATGTATTTTTATATATTTATATATATGAATATGTATGTGCCTGTGTGTGTTACACATGCATGCACACGCACATACACACAACCATGCGCACAACAATTTCATTCAACAAGGTATTCGAGATACGACAGCCTATTGGACCCCTACAATTCCATGTGAACAATGTCATGTACTAACACACCAAATCTTCACATATTCAACTGGACTGCTCAGTGAGTTTCTTCGTTTCACTAATGGCAATTAACTCACTATCAGTCTTTTCTTCTGACAAGTCTGGAGACACATCCTTCAACTGCCTTTTTTCAATTTCAGCCTTGAAGTTCTCGATGTCTTGTTGGCTGAAAAAACACATACATAACAATGCTGGCACAATGTAAAGTGTTATCATAAGTAGGGAAGTTTCATGAAGCATACTACAGTATTTGATGGTTGTTATTTAAAACATGTACCCATCTTATGAGAGGCTTCAACTTTTAACTTTGTAAGTTGTCAACATGTAATTAAATATTCTCGGAATGTTTCCAAGTATTAAGAAATTAACAAGAGTGTCAAGATTGTCCATGGACACCCTGCATATGTAATGGCATAGCTTGTGTGTCCTTCTCAGCAGATTATGTATGCTGCTTCCTCAGATACTAAACTATTGCACTCTTGTCACAATTAAGAATTGAATTATATTTAATGCAGGAGAATTCTTTAAATTTAGACACTAAATTACACATGATTACAGTTTGCAGGCACTTCAGTATTCACAGACGTGTAATTTAAAGGACTGAGAAGATACCAGGTTTTAAAATGCCTTTTGCAGTACGGGTCATGCCATGCTATGCCAGCCATATATAATAGGAATAGAAATTGAAACCAAGACATTTGACAAGGATATGAAAGTACAGACCCACAAAACTGGAAAATATATGTCACGTAAACCAACTATGTATTTACACAAGAGTTGTCAAAATTTGTGTACCTCGTACATTTCAGTCTACAAAGCTGTCCCAAGATGCGACCAATATGACTTGATTTTTCTGATCAGTAGAGGTCCAAATGTGCTTTTGTAAGCAGAGAAAATAAACTGTTATGCCACATGCAACTGTACCTTATCTGAACAAAGAGAATGCCATTTATCACATTCAGCATATCAAGGACACTCCCCATGGATGGAGGTTGAATCTGGATAGGTGGCAGAGCAGTATTTGACTTTCCAGTGTATATCTCATTCATCTTCTTCTGAAGGACTACAGCTTGCGATGTTAAATGCCGCAAGCACTCAGATGATTCACGGGTCTTTTCATGAGATTCACCAAGCTATACAACAGAATACTCAGTAAGAATTATTTCAAAACAAAGGCTCTGGACAGAACAAGATTATATGTTTTGAGTTCACCTGAGGGTGCAACTGAAGGATCCATCTATATTACAATTTCACTTTAATTACATACAACTCCACTCTAATTATAATAACAATCAAAGGAATAGAAATTTTGGACAGTCACCAAACACAAGACACAAAACATGTTCAGGAAGCACATGCTACATCCAGCCTACTACATTTGGATGCTATGGAAATACCACCTGTTTTATGACTAATTTAACTGATATTTTAACTAGTATATTAGACACAGCAAACATATCTTAATACAATGTAACAACTGTGATCTCAATAACTACAACTAAATTGTATACTGTCTTTTATAAGTTTTTAAACAATTTTTAGCCTGATGATGACCCATCGCATTCGAAACATGTCACAACAATAAATAATGCATGATATTTTGGTTTTGATGGTATTGTAGACATTTATTTTATATTAAAATTGCCAATTACTTTAAATGTAACATTCTGAAACAAGAATTAACTAGCTAACACAGTGCCTTGGCAGTACAGAACTTGGAAGTTCAAATGCTAAAAGCACAGAATTACGATAAATTCTTCGCTGAATGGTGTGCATGTTATTTAAGATATTACTTGAACTGTGTTGATTGACTAATGTCAAATGAGCTGAGGCCATCATACGAAAGGTGAGCTGACAAGGACTTTGAAGGAGACAGTCATGTCCTATTTAAATATGCTTATCATGTGGACAGACCTAGAAAAACAACGAAAAGCCTCCATCATGACAGTGAGCAACCCAGCTGAGATTCAAACCTGAAGTCCCCTGAATAAAAGTGAATACTGCTATGCCAGACTCATGGCTTGAGAGATTCACACAGGATTTGGAAGACTCACGAGAAAATGGCAACATGATACTACATGACTTTTTAATCTAAATCAGATGAAAAAGTATGTGGCATGATCAAACAGTTTACAGAATGATGAATGAAATAACAGTACTGCTGCTAGCACATATTTCTACTACTGGGTGTGGATAGGGTACACGCTACTAATTCATTTCTTGCTTGGAATAACACATGTAATTGTTAAGGAATATTTTGTTAGCATAAACGTGTGTTGTTCTGTATGTGATTTTAGTGTACAGTACCTAGAAAATAAAAAAAAAGGTAAAGAGATCCCGTTACAGGCCCAGTGTGGCCCAGAGGAAGGGTGGAGATATAGCTATACTCTTCCATGACCGCGGCACTAGAAGGGGTGAGTGGTCAGCAGGACGCCCCGACCACACTTGACCCCCGGGAAAGACCCAGTACCAATTGTACAGGAGGCTGGGTGGGCCGCAGGGCCGGTTTGGACGGGCAGAAAATTTTGTCCCCACTGGGATTCGATCCTGGACTGTCCAGCCCGTATTCAGTCACTATACCGACTGAGTTACATACCTAGAAAATGGCAGACTTAAAATAACAGCATGACTTCAACACATTTTGCTTTAAACTGGTGGAAAATGCCATGGAAACTTTCAAAATGTTGGAATTAGCTTTGTGAGAGCAGGTATTGGAAGAACACAAGTTTTTGTGTGGTTTGTCAAGGTAAGAAGTGTTATGATCTCTGTTGAAGAGGGTGAATGCTCATGATATTCACCCATGAGCAGAACATTGGAAAATATGGACTGAGTGAATGAATTTGTCGTAGAAAATAGAAGAATGACTATGCATGAAGTTGCTAACATGTTTGAACTTTCATTTGGGTCAGTTCAGAGCATGTTGAAAGACAATATGAATATGCAAGAACACTGCTACCAAATATGTGCCCTTTATGTTCTATCTGTGCATAAATTTCTAGCTAAAAACAAAATGATTTTCATTCCATGCCATTTGACTTCTTTCTCTTTCCAAAACTCGAGACAGTTTAAAGGGAAAGAGCTCTAATGATATCACTTTGATTCAAATATTTTCAGGGGGTAATATCTCTAACTGTTCTGCATAATTTTCTACATTGAGAAAACATGAAGGTTCATTTTTTGTCTTAAGCTTCCCATGAATTAACCTAGAACATATTGCAGGAAGTAAAACAGCGAACAGGATCAAATACTGTTTCATAACTGTATGATTTTGAATATAAAAAGTGTTAGATAGCGCCTACTTTCTTCGGGACTGCAGTCAATTAAAACATTACAATGCCATAAATGTGACAAGTCTGTCCTGGCTTGATTTAACCAGAAAACAAGACTGCATTCTTTGGCACTCTTCATTTTCATTTCTTTCATTGGCCTTGGTGTAATTTAGTACAGATACAAATGCATCGTTACAAAGGTAATCACACTAAGACACCATGCTCTTTTACTTGTATCTCATTAAAGACACACAACACATGAGCAAGTTGGCTCCAGCAGTAACAGCTTGTATCAGGAGGGCTCTGGTTAGAATCTCAGTCATGATACCGACTGTTCCATGGTACTGGTCAGACCTACAGACACTAACTAGGACAGTACGTCATTTAAGGTCATAACTGCTTCCTTCCATATCCTTTACAATTTATTATTTGTTAATGATCATACCATCCAACACTACATATAGAATGAGCTATTAAAATGTCATTAATTAGACCATAAATAAAACAGTAAAGTAAAAATGCGTGGCATCCAGAAGCTGTGAAAATGTAAATATTCAAATTGAGACTTCTATTTTAATAGCTTACCTGCCAAGTTTAACTCCTAGAAACTGTGAAATTTAAACCCAAAAGTGTTAAATGATTAAGTGTCTTATTAATGTGAATCAAATAAGATGCATCACATGGTCATTTCTGAGTCTAGCCAAGTGCAAGGTCAGAGTTAAAGCCCACACAAAGATCAAAGCTAAGGTAACATGCAGACTGGTTGGGTCCATCATACATGTCAGGCACAATGACAAATTACTGGAAAGTGAAAACTGAAGTACTCAGAGAAAAACCTGCTGCAGTTGCAATTTGTCCACTACCAACCACTCTTGACCTTCATGGCAAGTGGTTTTGGGACTTCATGGTGAGAAGGTGGTACCCAACTGCCTGATCAATGACACAGCCTTGCAGTTTACTACAGTTCATTCTAAATGTGGTAAAATATATAAGCTCTACCTGCTGCTTGTAAATGGCGTACGTTTCCTTCTCATTGTTGAGTGCAGAACGGAAGTCACCCATGCAACTCTGTGTCCTTGCTACAAGGTGGAAACTCACAGCCACTTTCAAAGATTTAGCACCATAATAGCGAATATTCAATGCTAAGGCCTTTTCTAGGAACCGTAAGGAAAGTTCATATTCCCCCACTGCATGAAGAATCAAGCTGATGTTGCTCTACAAGAAGGAACAAAAGTGGAGGGTAAACATTTTATGAGAAAGAGCCTTCAACCCATCAGTAGCTGTGCAGCATCCTTCAGGTGAGGTGAGATAAGCTACTCTGATGGCTGCAGAATATCAACAACAAATGCACAACAGTTCAACACATTCATTTTGAAATCTTTGGATTTTATACAGGTGTTCCAAATAACTAAAATCAAGTGTATGCCAGAGTCAATTTAAACCAGCTTTGTAAAATAGGAGACATGAAATTAAATTAGTGGTTCTGATGTTCAGATCATCTAATGGCTAACTTGGAAGGGCATGTGAACACAAGAAACATTTATATACTCACATCCAGCAATGCTATTTCTGGATGATTCTCTCCGCAGACCATAAGGGCGAGGTACCGGGCTCGATACAACAGCTTGAGAGCTGTACTAACTTGATTGTTTGCAAAGCAATACAATGCCAGATGTGTCTGTAAACAAAGCAATGACAGGTTACAAGAACACTGTTTGTTTCTTCCCTAACAACTTATACTAATCACCTTTACCAGCCCTGCATTGAATTTCTGTAATACACAGGGTATAATTTACCAAATCTAGCTACAAAAAATCCAGTTGTGAGTTGCTAGTGTCATTATAAAGCAATACAATGTAGCATTTGTGAGAGCACAAAGTATGTTGTGATGAGCACCCTGATGATGAAGGCAATAGATTCCTCTGAAACATCAGCAGACTTCAATTAGACTACATGATGTCACATCCCAAGAGACAGTAACCTTCATAGCAATGAAACTTCACATTCCATAACAGGCACAGTATTTATCAAACAGGTGAGTGAGTAAGTACTAGCATCTGAAGGACTCTGCTACATGCTGGTACTGAACCTGTGTGTGTTAAACTGTACTTCACATTCATAAGCAAACAATAACAATTTACATCTATAGCACTCTGTGTGTGACTACAGCTTCTGTAACCAAACACATTGGATAAAACAGATGAGTGCCCACTAAACCAGCTGACAGGGTGAGTTACACCTTCAAATAGATGCTATGTAGCAGAAACAAAGTGAGATTTGAGGTTCTCATAGTAGTGACACCTAGTCATCAGAGGATGATGAAGATAATGGAGCCAACAGGATCCTTAGCTACCAGATTATATGGCACTGCATTTTAGAATGCAGCAGCCTTCATGATGAATCAAGTTATAATTTCTTCTTGTTTCAGGTTTGATACTTAATTTAAAAATTACTTACTGTAAAAAAATAGTAGTCTGGAAAGGTGTGAAATTGTCTCAAAAAGACAGATTAATTGATTCCTAGGCTGTACACTGTAATAAAACCCTTTAACAGCATAAGTTGATATCAGAAAAGCAGACATTACAATGTACGGAAAAGTGGTAATAATTTGCAGTTGGTTATGGGTTATACCACAGTACAACACACACATTCACCAGAAATGACTAAGGTAAACCATCAGAAACTGCAGTCATGACAGCCAGCCACAAAAATAAGCTCAAACTTATTACAGAGTTACTGCTATACCAAACTGGTAGGTTTTAAAAAAAAGAAAAGAGAATTCAGTAACAATTAAATGTTACTTACATATTCAGTGATGGTGTAAGGATGGTCGATTCCATTCACTCGCTCTGACATAAGCACAGCTTTCTGTTGATAGGCCATGGCCTCAGCATGTTCACCCATGATATAGTTTAATCGTGCTAGCATCCTCAGGCATTGTGCAATCTCTGGATGCATGGCACCATACACATTGTTCAACAAGTTCAGAGCTTCACTAATAAGTTCATACCCTTCCTTCAGATATCCCTGCTGAATCTTAGTCTGTCCAGTAGTATAAAAGTTGTAAGCATCAGTTGCCTGCAGGACAATCATGCAAATTACACTACAGAAAAAAAGTTACAGATGGAAGTTGCCAAGAAAACATACAAAGGGCTTAGCACTAAAGATAAGTGACAGAAAAACAGAGAAGAAGCTGCCAAATGCTTCGTATTATAACATACTAGGTATGAGGGCTTTGCAATTAAGTGACACATGAGAGAGAAACTGAAATGAAACTGCCAAGCACTTCATATCTTATGTACTGGATAAGACTGTCAAATTTCATAAAAAACAAAGTGCTTGGGATCCTTGATATATAATACTATCAATCAAAATTAAAGAAACATAATGTCTCCAGTCTAATGGGCCATTATACATAAATGAAGACAAAGTAGTTTCTGTATTCCCCACTGTGGAGCCATTCCCCCCTGAGATGTCAGAATGCCCCACTTTGCCCTGTACACTGCAGTGAGCATGTTCAAGAAACATGTTCACTTCTCATCAAACTGAGAAAACAGTAACTTCTCATGGAACAGTCTGCTCTGTAAAATTTGTTAGTTGTTTAGTGTGTGAGTTCTCTCTTAATTAAATAAAACATAAAGAGATAACAATTTTATCTTGAAGTATAATTTTCATTTATACATCAGTATTAAATACTGCTATAAAAACAATATATAAAACCTGCAAATTCATACATACAAGAACGGGTTCACACATTTATATAACGTAGTTATATCAGTAAAAGAGTCGTGAGTCACAAATGAGTAATTCATACATACCCTAGGGTTAATATGCTTTACTACAGGGAAGATATTAATTACGTCCTCCTCAAAGAATGTGAGTCGGTTTTTGGAATCAAATGAGTACTCTCTCAGCAGAATTTGAACACCAGTCTTGAGGCAAAATAACCTAAATGAGAGAAACATAATAATAAGTCACCTCACAATACAAAATATGACAAACTTTAGCATTTTCTGTACAAAGTTGATAGTTATTTGGCTGTAAATAAATGGCCTATGTTTATAAACCATGTATATTAATTATCTGTGTTCACAAAAGCCCGCACCTGAATTCTGTTCTAAAACATATGAATCCAGTCTACACCCTCTCAATCACATCCATTTCCATATTATTCTCACACATGTGTGCTCACTCAACCCCACTGGTTTCTTTTCTTCAGTTTTTCAAACCAAAATCTTCTATGCATTTCTCATTTCCCCATGTATGCTACATGTCATCCATGTCACATCTTCCTTGTTTTAATTATTACAACTATATTAGTTAAAAAATATAAATTATGAAGCTTATTCCCTCATGCTCAGTCTTTCATAAATGTAACACATGCTGAATGCTGAATGCCTACATCACTCCCATTCAGAAACATTAGACACAGCACATAAAATCTGATAATAAATTATGTTTTATGTTAAGAATCTAATATTCAATGACAAACTGGAAAACTATCTCCAGGGAATAAGAATGACATTGCTTTCTCCAGTAAGTCTACATCCTGCATACATGCTTCCAATATAAATATGGCTGAGCACAACTCCACACATTTCCTTGGTGACACACACAATATGAGTACCCTAATGGTTCTTTCTGGTATCAAAGTGTTTTTTGTGTGCAGGGGCTACCAGGGGTGAACACTGTCAGCTCTAGTAGGTTGTAGGATGAAGCTCCTTCATCCACTGCTTCCATATAGATATTACAGGAGGCAGCATACACATGCTACTGCCCTGAATGATATAATGCATATGTACGTAGATGAAATGTAAACAGTTTAGTGAGAACGGAGATTATACAACTTCCTTCAAATGTCTAGTTCCATATATGAGACAGATGTCCTGCATGAAAAAATTACATTCAAGATCCAATTCCACAACATGACGGCAAATATCCTCAGTGCATTGCAACAAAATTGTTTCCACTCTTTGCTTTCATCTTCAGCCACACATGCAAACAATTTCCAAGACAATGCAGGATCATAAGACCTGACATCAGTGTACCAACTATGCAGTGTGATGCCAATCAGGTCAGTGCAGTGCAGGACTGTAGTAAGGGAGCATTAAGGCCAATGCACAGTACTGAGAGAAATATGGGTACTTATTGTTTTGTGTTGTAGTTACAATATGTATCACAGTCATAATGTTTATATTAATCTTATCGCATGTACTTTGTCATGCGTCCAGGCATTTTTGTATATTCATACTAACCAAAGTGGCTCTGTGATGGTTCACTAAAAGAATATTTCTTATCTCCAGTCACAAATATTCTTCTTCTATAGGCATTGGTTTCTGTAAATATGTTGTACTGTACAAAAATATTTGGTTGCTTTGCCTGTACAATGTATTCAGATGTTTAAGGCAATCCTCCATACCATGCATCTGTGCACAGTATGTAATGTAGTAACAGAATATTTTTAAAAATAAGAAACAAAAGAAAAGTGTAATATATACCTGAGCAAAGAGATCTTCTGCAGAGAGAACTGTTCAACCATTGTATCCAAAGAATCAGCCTGAAGATCCCAGTCATAGTAGCTCTTCAGTTCCAACTTTATCTGTGTCCAAAGTGACTTTGGAGTAAGGTTTGCCCATTCCATAGTATCAGAATCCTTCAAAAGAGGATTTGTCCGGCCTTTACGCTTGCTACGGCGCTTTGAAGTTTTACTCTGAAGCTGTAACAAGTAATGTAAAGTTTTAAAAGTGCAAGTTAATTGATATTACAATTACAAATCAGATACAGACAAATACAACTGTATGTTACGTTTAAAGCACAAAAAGTACATAACTTCAAAACATGGCAAAAACTAAATTTGAAGAGTGAATGTTCTAACTTGTATTTCATGCATGTAAATTTGTAGATCTGTAGAGTCTCACTTCAATGTCTCCCATAAACAAATTATGAAGCAGGCAATGCAAAGGACCGTACAAAAATATAACTGGGGTATTCCTGATTTTCTTAATACTTGTACACTAAAACGTCTATCCATTTTTCCTATATGCGTTGTTTCCCCACAATTATTATTCATTTCATCTGGTCCAAAAAATCAGAGGCATCATTCCACAGTGTCATTTTACTGTATCAATTATTTGGAATTCTGGGTACTGAACCACAATATTCTGGACTGATCATTTCAGAGAATCAAATATCAAATAGCAGAACATGTTTTTGGACCATAAAGTAGCTTTAATTTGATATAACATTAATTACAAAATTCTGGCATGCCTCAGCAAGCTAAGAATGATGCCAGAGTAGTGGGGTTGAAGTGGAGACAATGGAAAGAATGTTGGTACACGTGTAAATGTAATATCATTTACGCGCACATGAAAAGCATGGCCTTTCCTCTGCAAATTTTCACAAAACTCACAAATGTTCAATGACATTATTTTCAGATCCCTTGTACCAAATTTCATCCAAAAGGTATAATAAATGTGGAATGTACATGTGTAAAAAAAATTAACATCCCTAAGTAGAATGTGGCTTTCACAGCACTGATTTTCATGAAACTTACTGTTGCTCAGCATATTTTGTGGCTGTATCCTGTTCCGAATTTTATCCAAACTGTACAAAAAATGCCGAAAATATGGGCAACATTCCATTCATGCCCTTACACAAAGTAATCTTTCACTGAGTTGATCTGTACGAAGCACATGCTTGCTTGACAAATTTTATTAAAAGAACTTGTACACTGAATTTTATAAAAATCTGACAAATGATTCAGTCACTAATAGTAGGTCATCAGCAGCCAGATGGACATACAGATGTGGTCTTCATATTAGGTGTTCTTATTACATTGTAAAGAATATCTAAGAAGTGATTTGCACACACATAATAAAGTAACCTTCTATTTCTTATATTTGTAAGCTTAAGTTGAGAATGCATTGCTTTCAATTTCTGCTGTTGTTTACACACATTTCTAACATGCGATGCTTTCCTACAACTGTTATTTTTCCACATTTATTGTTTGTTATAGCAGTTCCGTCTGAAATGATGGATAGAGATTACATTGCATTCTTCAGGTGTTAATCCTAATTTTCAGGTACATACACAGGAATCAAAGTTTTACTTCAGGCAATCAAATTTACCGTGGAATTTAGGGGTATTCATAATTTCTTAACATTGATTATTACAGGTCATCAACTTAGCTAACTAAATTACCTCATCAGCAACTGGATGTGGCTGAGGCACTGGACATGATGATAGAAAACAATTCAGAAAGTGGCTAACAGCTGCAGATAGGCTCATCAGTTCTGTGCTCTGTAAAATGGGGTCAATGCATTAAACAGAAAGTAATTTGTCTCCAATTAAGTTTTCAGTTTGAACATGCTTGTAAAGGATTGTGAAAGATGTCTAGTATCCTACAAGAGATATTTTCTTTGACACATGCCAACTCTCCAAGTAAAAGTTACATAGTGTAACCTCAAAATAATTAACAATTATAAAACTTGTAAAAACACCCCTTCTAACAGCTAACCACAGTACCCAGACTCTTCAAGTCTGCCTCCCAACTTCTAATTACACATATTCCATAGCACAACAGAGCTTAAGGTTTAGAAAAATAAATGCTTGTAGCAATATTCACTTCTTTCTGAAGTTGCTGTCATGGAAATACAAAAATAAAGAGTATAATTCCACTGTGAAGAAATGATTTCTTCATTTTCACTGGCATTCTAGAAACCAAGACAACCAGTGAACAGTCTTGGAAAAAAGGATGAGTTCTTACAATTAAGCAACATTCAGCTGACATCTTTATGTGCAACAGACAGAAGAGGAAAACGGAGACTCCACATAGCAAAGAGAAATTATCAACAACTCAAAGGTAAATGTTTCTTAAATAAATTTAATTAAATAGCCTAACATAAGTTGTGTGCACAACACATATCCATACTCACCTGCATGTACACTGTGAACACATGTTTCACTGTCCGGGTAAGGAGTTCTGCTACTGCAATATTGTACAGATACTCCAACTGCTTGATCTTAGACAACGAGCCTGCAATCTTGCCCAGATATCGAATATTAATGCCTCTGTTGTGCAGTGCTTCAGAAAGTGTTGCCCCATCCATTGGAGCAGCAGAGTGATCCAAACAGTCTCGCACCTATCACAAAAATCAAAGCAGTTTCCTTTTTCTAATTTTGTTTCATGTCCTTCCGTGTTATTCAGATCCATTTATGGGCAGCCTTCATTCTGAATGACAGCTTTAGCAGTGCAAAATTATGTAAGAAAGCTTTCAGCCACCTGCTTCAATATCATGCCATCCTCCCACAATTCCTCCCCATTAACCATTCAGAATCATCTTACCATACCTTGTTAGTCCTAGGTAAACCCAGCAGGTGGAATATTAACATCACCTACTACGATGTACCTAACTCAAATTCGGACTTTCTTCCCTTAATGATGAATTCCAAAGCTCCACAAACACCACGGTCCTGACAGTTTCCTTAATCTAACACACTGCAGAGACAACCTTAAGTATGTCACTTTGTCATTAAGTTGGCAGACATCACTGGTGTCCGATTTTCTCTTCTATTCTGGTACATGCAGTCCTCAACTTTTGGATATTCGACTTTCACATATTATAAATTCTCAATCCTAATCCATCTTTTGTACGCTGAATTTTGACTTTTGTACACAGCTGGCAAAAAAATATTTTGGCTATCGCAAAGGGGCACTCTAAAACTGAGTCGTGAACTGTACTTTTTGTCTACTAAATGCCACAAAGGCCGATCCTGGTGGCCACATGGTCTAAGTCTTAGGTCTTGCAAATTGTGTATGAAAGACAGGCACTGCCTGTATAATACCACAATGCAGAATCCTCTTATCCGCTAAATTAAAATAAATTAACTGTATATACCAGGCTGTAAGAACAAGAGTAGCTTCAAATATTATTTCATTATCCTCCTCTGGAACAGCAGAGCAAATGTTCACATCTGCATAATGTGGTAAGTTATTCTGCTACCTGCTGAATTCAAATTACATTAAACCTGTAATCTTGGGTTACCACGACACCAGCAGTTGCAGAAGGCATGTTCCAGCAGTACTAAGAAGGTGAATTTTCTTAAGCTCAGTTCATTACACTGGCATGGAATAAAGACATATGTTTGATCTCTGCAGATACAACATTATGCAATGCAAACTAAACACTTACAAATGCTGGAATCTGAACTGTAAGCAGGAAGTCTGCAGCATCCTTCACTAGTTGCCGTTGTTTCTGTAACTGTGTACCATCTGGATCAACATGCTGAACTCCTGGAGAATACACATCTGGATTGAATCTTACATCAAATTCTGTCTCCTTCAGTGACCCTACTGCAATTGCAGCCTTCTTTACAATCTCCTTTGTACTCTCCTCCACTGCAAGAAAGTAAAACCTTGCTAGTCTGGGCATCATGAATTCAGTCTAATACGTTAAATCATAGTGGTTATTACACGCACCAACTACTTCAACAAAAACAATAACAACAATGATGACAACGGCGATGACGATGACGACAACAACAACAATACAACAATGACAACAAATCTGCATTTTGCCCACAGAGTGTATTTATGTACTTCATATGATGTTAACAATAAACAGCAACTACAGTATTTCCCTACACTGCATTAAATGACTGGTATTTGTAACAAAGTTATTACATTGTAAAGGTATAGTGATCCCGTTACAGGCCCGGTGTGGCCCAGAGGGTGGGTAGAGGTATAGCTATACTCTTCCATGACCGCGGCACTAGAAGGGGGTGAGTGGTCAGCAGCATTGCCCGGCCACACTTTACCCCTAGAAAAGACCCAGTACCCATTTTATAGGAGGCTGGGTGGGCTCCAGGGCTG
>Ga0123357_10003698_pt1 | contig 17661 bp, 16 predicted proteins | sample TergutEmb28metaG_FD_89873 | JGI IMG/M metagenome (GOLD analysis project Ga0123357, IMG submission 89873) | Embiratermes neotenicus P4 segment gut microbial communities from Petit-Saut dam, French Guiana - Emb289 P4 | ecosystem: Host-associated > Arthropoda: Insects > Digestive system > Gut ... | reverse complement strand
TATCTCTGAATGCTACCAATACATTATTAAGGTCATCTAATGTCTCAGGCATTTTCATACCTAATTTATTTAACCATCCCATATTTATCCATGCTCTGGCACCTTGATATGATTGGGGCGGATAATTGAATCCCGGTAAGAAATATATATTACCGTCAGGACATGTTGATTGGGCTTTCAATGTTGGTGATTTCTGAAAAAAACTATTTAATGTTGGTGCATATTTTTCGATTAATGTATTAAGCGGTATAAGTTGCTTTTCTTTTTGTCCGTATTGTAATAAATCGGACGGGGAGAATGCCGGATTTGAGAAAAATATATCAGGCAGTTCGTTGGAGGCAAACATTAAGTTTTGTTTTTCTAATGCAGTTGGACTTTCCAATTGGATAACATCAAAATGTATATTCATGGTTTGTTCGGCCCATTTCCAGAACCATATTTGGTCAGCGGGACCGCTGATTGGCCCCTTTTCAGTTACCAATTGTAATGTGATTTTTTTATTTACGATTGGCATTGCATTATTAGCATTTAAATAATCCGTATTTGGTGATTTTATTGCTTGTGTTGCAGTTTGTCCGTTTGGATTCACAGCGGTAATAACCAAAAATAAATATGCGAATATCATTGACAATCGAATTCCCGGTTTAGAAAAATTAAACTTTTTGAACTTTTTACTAATCATAACCTTCCTTCCTTAAAATAAAATTATTACCCCAAAAAAGAGTAACTTTAAAATAAATTCTATTGGAATTTATCCTTTTACTGCCCCTATCATAGCTCCTTTAATAAAATATTTTTGAACAAACGGATAAGCACATAATACAGGAAAGCTTGAAATAAAAATCAATGCATATTTCATTGTTTCAACCATATTTGCTTTTTGAGCCAGTGCCAAAGCTTCATCATCTGATAAAGTGGATGCAGCTATATTTAATATTGAATTCTGTAAGAGTATGTTTCTTAGTATTAACTGCAGCGGGTAAAGAGCTTCTTTTGTCAGGTAGATCAACGCATTAAAGAAACTGTTCCAGTGTCCTACAGCATAATACAATGACATAACAGCAATTATCGGACCTGCCAGAGGCAATGCTATTTTTAAAAATATTTTTATTTCACTGTATCCGTCAATTCTTGCTGCTTCATATAAATCTCCCGGGATTGAATTTTCAAAATATGTACGGGTAATTATTAAATTGTAAACACTCAGGCCGCTCAGCAGGATTAATACAAAGGGAGTGTTCGGAAGTCTGAGAGACTTTACCAGCAGGTATGTTGGTATGAGGCCGCCGGAAAAATACATTGTAAAGGTAAACAGGAACATGAGGGGTCTTCTGCCCGGCAGATCTTTTTTAGAAAAAGTATAGGCGCATGGAATTGTAAGGGCGAGGTTAAACAATGTCCCGAATGTTGTGTAAAGAATTGTATTTCGGTATCCAATCCAGATTATGCTGTTTTGAAAAACATTACTGTATGATTCAAGTGTGAATCCTTTGGGCATCAATGCTACCTGGTTCAGGGCAACACTGTTTGGATTGGAAATGGAGGCAATTATAATAAAATATAACGGATAGACAATAACCAGAACAACCAAAATTAATAAAGAATAGTTTATCAGATTGAATACCGTATCTTCATGTATTTCTTTTATCGATTTTATCATTGGGTTATCCTGGTTACCAGAGACTCATCTGTGACAGCCTGCTGGTTATGGTATTAACCGTTATTAATAAAATCAGGTTAATAATATTGTTAAAAAGACCAATTGCCGATGCGAAACTGTACTGAGCCTGCAGTAATCCGTTGCGGTATACATAGGTGGCTATGACATCAGAACTTGTCATGTTTACCGGATTTTGTAATAATAATATTTTTTCAAATCCAACAGACATAATCTGTCCGGACTGCATTATCAACAGTATTATGATAACCGGAAGAATAGCCGGGATATCTATATACCAAATCTTCTGCAGCCTTGAGGCGCCGTCAATTTTAGCAGCTTCAATCAGTTCGGGATCAACACCGCTAAGCGCAGCCAGATAAATAATTGTTCCCCATCCCGCGTTCTGCCAGACTCCGGAGAATACATAAATTGTTTTAAACCAGTTTGGACTGGTCATGTAATCAAGACGCTGGCCTCCTGTAAATGCTACAATGTTATTGATCATCCCGGTCTGCTTGTTTAAAAAAAGTGTAATCATTCCGCAGAGTACTACCATGGAAATAAAGTGCGGGGCATAGGTTATCATTTGAACTGTTTTTTTGTAGGCTCTGCTCTGGACTTCATTGATCATAATAGCCAATAAAATCGGAACCGGAAAACCTGCCGCGAGCTGATAAATACTTATTGTGAGGGTATTCCGCAGTATGTCCCAAAACATCGGGTACCGCCAGAACTTGAGGAAATTTTTCATTCCTACCCAGCGGCTGTCCCATATGCCCCGGCTGGGGCTAAAATCCTTGAAGGCTATCTGGACACCATACATCGGGATATAATGAAATATGATAATATAAACAAGAGCAGGAAGAAGGAGAAAATATAACTGGTAGTATCTTTTAAATAGTGTGGAATTTTTGATCAGTGATTTTCTGCTCATATATTTCATTATAAATGAGGTTACTTATAACACAATAACGTAATTTCATTATTGATAACGTAAATTCACTATAAGATATTCCGCCGTCGCCAACTGGCTCAATCCTTCTTGTGGATTTTCAATATAGGGTTTATTCTTGAGTTAGCTATTGATAAGGAGGCCGTGTGATGAAACTGGGTATTAATACCGTGCTGTTCAAGGAATATTCACTGCGGGAAGTTTTTTCCGCTGTGCAGAAAGCCGGTTATGACGGGGTTGAGCTTTCGGCAATCCAGGGCATGTGCGAACATCTTGTTCTTGATAACTGGGAAGCCCAGGCTGCGGATATTATTTCGCTGTCAAAACAATATAAACTTCAGCTGCTTTCCATTGAAGCATCAACTCTTGACGCCGATCGCCTGGAAAAGGCTTTTGCCGCGGCAAAGGCATTGGAGATTCCTGTTGTCAATGTAGGCTCCAGGGGTAAGACGGGCGATGAAGCCTCTGTTGTTGAAGCGCTTGCAATATTAAAGGACAGGTCTGCGGCGGCGGCCAAATACGGGGTAAATCTGTGCGTAAAGGCCCATGTAGGAGCTGCGGTTCACAATACAGCTACTACATTGCGCGCCATGAAGGAGATTCAGAATCCTAACTTTGGAATCGATATGGATCCCAGCCATGTTTTCCGTGCTTTTGAAAAACCCGAGGAAGCCCTGCCGCAGGTGATTTCCAGGGTTAAACATATCCACATCCGCGACTGCCCCAGTACCGATCCTTCTCCCGGAACACCGGCCCAGCAGTCCTGCGGCCGCGGTAAAATCGATCTGCACGCTTACTTTAAGGTACTGGTTGACGCCAAATACGACGGGCCTGTTTGTCTTGAAGTAATCGGCCCGGCATTAAGTATGGTTGACGCCTCCATAATTGCCGCAGAGAGTTTTGGTTATATGAACGCCTGTTTAAAAAAACTTGGAGCAAGGTAAAATAATATGGCAAAAAAACCCAACATTGTGTTCTTTGGAATTGACACGCTGCGCCGCGACAGGATGAGCCTTTACGGTTATAAACGTCTTACAACCCCGCACATTGATAATTTTTTAAGGAACGGTTCAGTGTTCAATCAGTGCTTCAGCGCGAGCATTCCGACGACTTCCGGTTACGCGAATATGCTGACCGGCCATGACTGCTTTGGCACAGATATTGTCGCACTTCGCCACCAGGGAACTTACGCGCCGGATGTGAAAACCCTTCCGGAGATACTCTCCGGCGAAGGTTACACCACCGTCTGTGTAGGTTTCAAGGGAAATCCTGCAAGCCGCGGTTTTGATAAATACGTGGAATTCACCGGATGGGGTTCATGGTCGGACGGGCGCTCTCCAAAAGCGGAGAACCTAAACAAAGCTGCGATTCCGGAACTTCACCGACTCGCTTCCCAAAAAAAACCTTTCATGCTTTTTTTGCGGCACATGGATCCGCACGCGCCCTACCTGCCGCCCGCTCCTTTTGAACGGATGTTTTATTCCGGCGACGAGTACGACAGGAACAACCATTCCCTGGACGCTCCTTATGCCTTTAAACCTTTCTGCGATTTTTTCCGTTCCTGGTTCCCGCCCGGATGCACCGACGCGGAGTACATCAAGGCTCAGTATGACGGCGAAATCGCCTATATGGATTCGTGCATTGAGATTCTGCTGAACGAAATTAAAACACTCGGCCTCCAGGATGATACCCTGGTTGTGTTTGTCTCCGACCACGGAGAGACTCATGATCTTCATGATTGTTATTTTGACCACCACGGTATTTATGAATGTACACTGAATGTGCCGCTGGCATTTCATCTCCCCGGCAGGGTGCCTGAGGGTAAACGCTTTAACGACCTTGTCAGGCTTGAAGATGTGACACCGACCATTCTGGATATTCTTGGAATCAAGACCGGAATTAAATTCGAGGGCCGCAGTCTTTTTGGCAGAATGAAAGGCGGCGATCTCGAACAGAGGCCGGAGATGTACATCACCGAGTGCACCTGGATGCGCAAGCACGGCTGGCGGACTCCCCAGTATAAACTAATCCTTGCGCTTGAGCCGGATTTCCATTTTAAGCCGCCTGTAGAATTATACGATCTCGTAAAAGACCCGGATGAACTGCGCAATATCGCCGGTGAAAATCCCGATATAGTCAAACTGTTGACCGCACGTTTAAAAGCCCATGTAGCCAAACGCGAGAGCGAGACCGGCCGCAAAAACCCGATGTTCACCAATCTGCAATGGCACGGGTTCAAGGACAGGGGACCTTTTAAAACTTCAGAAGAAGCCTACAATACAATGCATATAGGCGATGTTGAGGCCGCGCGCAAACTGCAGGCGGCTCTGGCAGAGAAAGAAAAATTGGCGAAAGATGAAAAATCCTCTGCAAAAACGAAACCGGCCGCAAATGCGAAACCGGTAAAGGAGAAATCCGGTGCTTAAAGTAGCTGTCATAGGCATGGGCCATATAGGTAACCTGCACGCGCAGATTTACACAGAGCGGCAGGATTGTGAACTTGTCGGAGTATGCGACCGCGTCCAGCAGCGCGCAGCCGAGGCCGGCAAGCGCCACAATACCCGCTATTATCTTAGCGCGGCTGAAATGCTGGCGAAGGAAAAACCGGATTTGGTATCGGTCGCGACCGGCGGATTTGAATACAGCTCCGACCATTACGAACCGACCATCCAGGCCCTGCGCGCGGGTTGTCATGTGCTGGGCGAAAAACCAATTTCCAACATATTAAAAAACGGCGAGGAAATGGTCCGCACAGCAAAAGAAATGGGAGTCTGTTACGCTCTGGATTTGAACCACCGTTTTACTCCCGCAGCAAGGGAAGCCAAAAAATGGCAGACAGAAGGCCTTCTGGGCGAGCTGCTTTTTTGCAACATGGCCCTCTGGATAGGACGGCCGGAGCAGCTTGAAACTCCGTTCTACCATTTAAAGGCGCTCAACCCGCACAGCGTAGACATTATCAGGTATTTTATGGGAGAAATTGAAGAAGTCCAGGCTTACGCGATGATGGCAAGCGGCCGCAATATTTATTCAACAGCTTCGATAAACATGAAATTCGCCTGCGGCGCCGTAGGCCACCTTACTTCCAGTTACGACATTGAGCGCGGCCATCCCATGGAACGCTGCGAGGTAGCCGGCCGCAAAGGACGGCTGGTATTTGAAGACATGTGGAGGGAAGCGACTTTGTATCCGGCCGGTGATTTTGTCAAACGGGTTTATACAAACCCCATCTTCGGCGGATTTTCCAATTTTGACGATACCTTCCGCGACCGTATAAATCATTTTGTAGATGAAGTCATACGGGGCGTCAAGCCTGAAGACATAGACGGCTCCGCGGAATCCGGCCTCAAGGCACAGCGTGTAATTCACGCGGCAATAGCTTCGATAAAGGCAAACGGCGCCTGCATCCGTGTTGCGGATGTTACTGAATAATTTAAGTTAATTTTATAGAAAAATTTGGAGGAATTTATGGCTATTAATGTTGCGGTAGTTGGAGCGGGCGGTATAGGGAAAACCCATTCAAAGTGTTATAAAAACGACGAACTTGCCAAACTAATCGCGGTCTGCGATATAGTTCCGGAGAAGGCAAAAAAACTGGGCGAGGAAATGGGCGTGCCTTTTTATAATAGCGAAAAGGAAATGCTTAAGGCGCATCCGGAGATCCAGGCCGTGTCTGTTTGTACATCCGGTTATGATAACGGTTCCATGCACTTTGACGCGTCCATGGAAGCTTTGGACGCCGGCAAGAATGTTCTGGTGGAAAAACCCATCTGCGCCGATCTGCGCGACGCCCAGGAACTGGTCCGTTTTGCCTCGGCCAAAAAACTCTACCTTGGCTGCGATCTCAACCATTACTTTACACAGACTGCCGACCGGGCCGATTCTTTGATTAAAGACAACAAAATTGGGGAACTGGTTTACTGCATCCACAAGGTCGGCTTTAACGGAAGCGAAAAAAAATATACCGGCCCGATGAGCCCGCGGTGGCAGACTCCTTATTCGCATCTTAAGGCCTTCTGCGCCCATCCGTTCAGTGTGATGCGCCATTTTTGCGGCGACATTATGCAGGTCCAGGCTTTTATGGACAAACCCGGCGTACGCAGTACAGCCTGCGATCCCATGCTATCTGTAAATTCGATCCACGTGCGTTTTGCCAAAGGCGGGGTAGGTTACCTGCTCAGCCAGCGCGGCGACGCCATGTTCGGCCTGGGCGGCTGGTGGAGCTACGAGCATGCCGGAACCCGCGGCACTTTCTGCATCGAGAACTGCGTCGAAAAGCTGCTTTACTGGGATATTGATACTGTTACCGATCCCGGTATGGCAAGCCCCCAGCCTGATGTTTTTAACACCGGTATTGCCGATTTCGGCGCGACCTTCCCCACCCGGATCCACGCCTGGCTTGAGGACCTGACCAACAAGGTTCCCATTGAACATATACGGGCATCAGGCCGGGACGCGCTCGCTACACTGACCTACACCTTTGCCGCGATGCGCTCCTACGAAGAAGGCGGCGCCCTGGTAGTACCGGAGCCGCTTCCGCCGCTGCACGGAGATATCAAGTACGTTTATTAACAGAGGTTGATAAAAGATCTACCACGAACCACACCAACCAGCACGAACATGAAGAAGATTAAAAAATTATCTTACGATAAAGTTCGTGAACGTACCAAAGGTACGATTCGTGTGGTTAGTGGTAAAAATTCTTTACGATTTTACAATCAGATAAATTTTTCCTGGTTTTGGAAAACTTCAAGCATTGCCAGGATATTTTCTGGTTTAACATCGCCGGGTATACTGTGCGTAGGCGCCAAAATATAGCCTCCGTTTACGGACAGTATCCTGGCTATGCGTACAATTTCCTGCTGAACCTGTTTCGCGTCCATTTTTGGCAGGCACTGCTGGGTCGAAATGGCGCCCCAAAAACTTAAGTCTTTGCCGTAAGTTTCTTTTATTTTTTTTATATCGTAAATTTCCGGCTGAAACGTCTGGTAGCAGTCAAGTCCTATTTCGATCAGGTCGGGGAAGAGTTCGCGGCAGTCCCCGCAGGAATGCTGTAATACATATTTTCCCTTTGCTTTAACCTTTTGGTACAGCCGCGCCATTCTGGGTTTGATAAAACGCCGCCAGTACTCCGGCCCCATGATTGTGCCGTGCTGCTGGCCCCAGTCGTCACCGAACATCACCCCGTCAATATTATATTCCAGGGCGATGTCGACAAGCGGAATCCAGAATTCACAGATTTTATCAAAGAACGCCTCCAGGGATTCCGGACAGGTGATCATATAGGTCAGGACATTTTCCATGCCCATCAAAGTCCAGGCGCGTTCAAACATCGAAAAACCAAAGTTGGCGAATTTGAATTCATCTGTATCCGAGGCAACAAGTTTCTGCAGCCTTCTGCGGAATTCAGCGATATCTGCAATGGGGAATTGATATGTAATGTTTTCCGGGTCTTTGATAACAAAGCCGTCGATAACGCCGATATCCTTGTCCGCCCCGTTGCGGTTCCAGACCACGCCGAAAATATCTTTTACATAGCCTGGTTTGCCGGGTACATCTTCAAAATCGCCGCTGCCGCTGACTCCTCTCATAAACGAGCCGAGGTTATCCGCCACAGAAGCATTACCCATATATGCGATAAGTCTCTCCCTTGCCTGGTGAGTCAGGTCCACAGCATAGGGGATCGGCCTGGTGCTTTTGTGATTGAGCGCGTCAATTACAATTTCCCTGCGGTTCATGTTAACCTCCTAGATTCTTAATCTTGGGTTGTTGTGATAAGCGGCCGCCCTTAACGCCTTTACCGAATCGTCCCTGAGGTAATCGTCAAATGGCATCATGCGGTCAATGAACGGCCCGGGGACGCCGCTGCTGTCCGGAATTATTTCTATTATGCGGTTGGCGACGGAATTGATAAATTCATGATCGTGTGAGTTAAAAAGAATTACCCCGGGGAATGCTTCAAGTCCCTGGTTGAGCGCTGTGATTGCTTCCAGGTCAAGGTGGTTTGTCGGCTCATCAAGAACCAGGATGTTTGTTCCGGAGAGCATCATCTTTGCCAGCAGACACCTGACCTTTTCTCCTCCGGACAAAACATTGACCGGCTTGAGGGCTTCGTCTCCGGAGAAAAGCATCCGCCCCAGGAAACTGCGGACATAAGTCTCGTCCTGGTCCGGCGAATACTGCCGCAGCCATTCGGTAATGGATTCGTTTGAGTTAAAGAACTTTGAGTTTTCCCTGGGGAAATACGAAAAACTGGTTGTCTGCCCCCAGTAAAAATCCCCGGCGAGCGCTTTTGCCTCACCGCAGATTATGTCGAATACAGCCGACTTTGCCGCGTGTTCAAGGCCTACAAAGGCAATCTTGTCATTGCGGTTTACCAAAAGGCTGAATTCATTAAGGACCGTGATTCCTTCGCTGTTTTTGTATGAAAGTTTTTCCATGCGCAAAACGTTGTTCCCGATTTCCCTGTCGGGCTTAAAACCGACAAAGGGGAACTTGCGGCCGGTAACACGGACATTGTCCAGGTCAAGTTTTTCCAGGACTTTTTTACGGGAAGTTGCCTGCCGGCTTTTGCTGGCGTTGCTGGCAAAGCGCTGGATAAATTCTTTTAATTCTTTTGCCTTTTCCTCGTTTTTCTTCTGAAGCTCCCTGCTTTGGCGCTGCAGCATCTGGCTCATTTGGTACCAGAAATCGTAATTGCCGGAGTAAAGGGTAATCCGTCCGTAATCTATGTCGCAGGTATAGGTACATACTGAATTTAAAAAATGCCTGTCATGGGAAACCACTATTACCGTGTTGGGAAAATCGATTAAAAATTCTTCCAGCCAGGAAATTGATTCCAGATCAAGGCCGTTGGTAGGTTCGTCCAGCAGCAGGATATCTGGGCTGCCGAAGAGCGCCTGCGCAAGCAGCACCCTGACCTTGCGGCTCTCGTCCAGTTCGGACATCAGCCTGATGCGCTGTCCGTCCCTGTAGTCCGGTTCTTCCATACCAAGCCCCGACAAAAGCTGGCCTGCCTGGGCTTCGGCTTCCCAGCCGCCCAGTTCCGCGAACTCGCCTTCCAGTTCGCTTGCCCTCATACCGTCGGCCTCGGTAAAATTTTCCTTCGCGTATATGGCTTCCCGTTCCTTCATTATTTTATAAAGTTTTGAATAACCCATTATAACTGTTTCTATAACCGGGTATTCTTCAAATTCAAAATGGTCCTGTTTGAGGACTGCCATGCGCTGTCCCTTGCCGATAAGGACTTCACCTTTGTCATGTTCCGTTTCACCGGCCAATATTTTTAGGAAGGTTGATTTGCCTGCTCCGTTGGCTCCGATAATACCGTAACAGTTGCCGGGGGTAAATTTTAGATTTACATCCTTGAAAAGGGTGCGTTCACCGTATGTGAGGCTCAGATCGCTTACTGTAACCAATGCTTTCTACTCCGTTTTGTCCGCGCTGTTTTTTTTACCAAAAATTCCCAGCAGCCTTGATATAATATTTTTTTTGGGCTGCGGGGAGTTATTTTTATTCTGCGGAATTTCCCTGCCAGCAGATCCTGTATTTCTTGTTTGTCCGTCGCTTGCGGTGTGTCCGGCATTTACTGCCTGACCGGCGCTTCCCGCATGTCCGGCAGCCGCGGCTTTGTTCCTGTTTTCTGTGCGTCCTGCGAAGCCAGCTGTTCTTTGATTTTTTGCTTTCTGATTCCTGGAACCTCTTGTTCTTTGTTCCGAAATTTCCGGCGCGGTTTTTTGTTTTGGCTTCTGTTTGTTTCCGGGTTCCGTGTTGTATTTTTGTTTGTAATAGGACATCCGTTCGTCAAATGAGAGTTTGTTCAGATTGACATTTGACCCGGCATTGGCGCCGCTGCCAACATTGCCGTCCCTGAATTTTTGCCGGCCTCTTCTTTGTCTTTTCCCGGAACTGTATCCCTGGTCTGCTCTGCCTTCTGCTCCGTGTCCGCCATCGCCAGGTTTCCGGCGTTCGGTTTTTTCTGTCCTTCTCCGCGGTCTTTCTGTGTCACCCCGTCTGCCGCCGTCCTGCGCCCTTCTGCCTCCGCGTCTCCCGCCTTCTCTTCCCCGCCCCTGTCTGTCATCAGGCGCGAATTCCGTATGTATCCTTTCGCCTTCGCTTTTGTCTGTGCCGAACATTTCTGAAGTAACCGACTCCGACGGGATTTTTTTGCCTATATAGCGTTCAATGGCGGGTAATTCGTAAACGTCCTGTTCGCTTGCCAGACTGATAGCGCGGCCGGTTTTCCCGGCCCTGGCTGTTCTGCCGATACGGTGGACATAGTTTTCCGCTTCGTTGGGAAGATCGTAGTTGACCACCATAGCCAGGCCTTCGATATCAAGCCCGCGCGCGGCGACATCGGTAGCCACAAGGTATTTTAAATCTCCGGCTTTTATGTCGTCGATGATCTTGAGCCGTTTGGGCTGGGGAAGATCTCCGATAATGAACTCTGCCTGGTAACCGTTTAACCGCAGGCGTTTGGCCGCGATCTCCGCGTATTTTTTGGTATTGCAGAAAATTAACGCGCTCTCCGGCTTTTCGCGCTCCAATATTCCCAGGAGAAGTTTCATCTTGTCCTGCGAAGAGACATGGTAGAGGATCTGGTCCACTTCATCGACAGTGACTGTCTCGGGCGCTATCTCAATTTCGAAGGGGGATTTGGTATATTCCCAGGCCAGATTTTTTACCCATGAATTTAAAGTGGCGCTGAACAGCATTGTCTGTCTGCGATCCGCCGGCGGCACAACCTTAATCAGCCTGCGCAGATCCGGGTAAAAGCCCATGTCGAACATGCGGTCAGCTTCATCAATAACCAGAAAGGCTATGTCCATTAAATTCATCTTGCCGGTTTCGTTCAAATCAAGAACCCTGCCCGGAGTTCCTACCAGTATCTGGACATTTTCCCGCAGCAGTTTGGTCTGCTGGGTATATCCGACGCCGCCGTAAAAACTGCCGGTTTTAAAGGGAAGGTATTTCCCGATTATCCGGGCTTCTTCTTCAACCTGGACAGCCAGCTCCCTTGTAGGCACCATGATAATCGCTTTCTTCCCGGCCAGAAGCGATTCGGATAACAGGCGCTGAAAAATTACGATCAGGAACGCGGCAGTCTTGCCGGTTCCTGTCTGGGACTGGACATATAAATCCTGTCCGCCGAAGGCATGGCTCAAAACCTGCTCCTGTACAGGCATGCAGGCGGTGAATCCGGCTTCGTTAATGCCCCGCTGTAAATCCGGGTGCAGTTTCAGTTCAGAAAATTCCATTTATGATTTTATAACCTTATTATCTTTGAATTAGTCAGTACATCGGCGCCGGTTTCGGTAATCAGTACATCGTTCTCCAGCCGGCATCCGCCCAGAACCGGATCATAAAGACCAGGTTCGATGGTTACGATCATGCCCGGTTCCAGTACCCATTCGTTGTCCGCCCGGCTTCGTACCGAAGGCGCTTCATGGGCCTGCAATCCTATGCCGTGACCAAGGGCATGGGGCATGGTTTTTTTTGATTTCGCAAAATAGGCGTCGACCGCGAGCGCGATTGCCCTGCATGAAACGCCTTTGCCGATCATTGAGACTGCCAGGCTGTGGGCTTTTTCTACCAGGCTGATCATTTTTTCCTGCTGCTTTACAAGCGGTTCCCTCGCGAATGTCAGGGTAGCGTCGCTGGTATAACCCATGTACTTGAGGCCGTAATCCAGAATCGACATTCCCGCTGTTCCGAAAGCGCCGGCGGTATAGGGAGGGAACGCATGTATGCCAAAACTGCGTTCGGGTCCCGCTGCCAGTGTATTGAAACCGGTGCCTTCGCAGCCGCGTTTTCTGGCCTCTGTCTCAATGAACAGGGCGACATCCATTTCGGTTTTTAATTTCCCCGACGCGACATTTTTTTCCAGCAGGGCTGTCAATTCGCAGGTCATCGCGGAAACCTTGCGGTAAATCGAAATTTCTTCTTCGTCCTTTACTGCCCTGTCTTTCTCAATTTCCAGATCAACGCCGTTGTCCCGGCACAGAATATCATAGTCGGTAATTTCTTCAACATATTTTAAAAAGAGCGGGTAGGGTATTGCTGAAGGGATTTCAATTCTGGACCCGGCCGGTACCTTTAAAAATTCAGCGGCGCCCTTTAACGCTTTTGCCGGCCTGCGATCAAATTCAGAATATGGAACAACTGTATCACACTGGCTGTAAAGCATGGCCATGTTTATATCCCAGGGCACCAGCAGATTTTTCCTGTCAACCGACATAAAAAAAAGGCCGTCCGACGGCTGCCCCGACAGCCAGCGCAGGGCCGGATCGCGGCGGTTCTCGCAGTCCTCTATCATGACCATCGCGATGTTTTCCCTGGCCATCCAATCGTAAATTTTGTCCCGTCTTTTGTCGTAAATTGCCATATTGATTATTATCCTTTAAAGGCTTCTGCTGAAGCGGCCAGTATCGTCTCGATTTCCGCGTCGCCTGTCCAAAAATGTGTCGCGTACCTGAACACGCCGTTCTCCGGGGCGTTTGTTATTACTCCGTGTTTCTCAAGAATTTCCATTGTCCGTTTCGCGATTTTTTCGTCCTTTGCAGGGGGCCATGTAAAGAAGACCAGGTTGATGTCTACTTCGTCTTTCTTAATTACCAGCCCCGGAATCTGTGATAATCCCTGAGCCAGCCGTTTTGCCCGCCTGTGATCCTCCTGCAGATATTTGGTTTGTTCGGTAAGGGCGAGAATTCCGGCCGCCGCCAGAATTCCGGCCTGCCTCATTCCCCCGCCCATGATCTTGCGTTTGAACCTGGCTTCGTGTACAAATTCTTTTGTCCCGGCAAGCAGTGAACCCACAGGCGCGCAAAGACCTTTTGACAGACAGAACATTACCGAATCCGCCCGTTTCGCGATTTCTTTTGCGTCAACTCCAAGGGCAGCAGCCGCGTTAAAAATCCTGGCTCCGTCCAGGTGAACCGGCAGGTTGTTTTTCTTCGCGGTTTTGTAAACATTGTCCATATCGGACAGCGAAACAACCCTGCCAAGGGAATGGGCGTTTTCCATGCAAATCAATGAAGTCACCGGCGCGTGAATATCAGGTTTGCGTATGCGTTCCTCAAGTTTCTCCGGAGACAGAACGCCGTCCGGAGCGCTGATTGTCCGTGTCTGGACGCCGGCAATGACCGACGCCGCTCCGGCCTCATGCTGAATAATGTGGCATTCATCGCCGAGCAGAATTTCCGTTCCCCTGCGGCACCACGTAAAAAGCGAAAGCTGGTTCCCGAAAGTTCCGGAAGGAACAAAGACCGACGCTTCCTTGCCCACCATGGAAGCGCCCAGTTCTTCCAGTTTATTGACTGTCGGATCGTCGCCGTAAACATCATCTCCGACTTCCGCCTCTGCCATTGCTTTGCGCATGGCCGGAGTCGGTTTGGTGACTGTATCGCTGCGGATGTCTATAATTTTATTCATCATAGGTTATTATTACCGCGGTTAAAACAAGAGGTTCATCGCCGGTATTTTTTATACTGTGCCAGGACGCGTTGCCGGTAACAACCGAATCCCCGGCACTTACCTCAACTTCCTTGCCGTTGTCGTTAACGATTCCGGCGCCGGAAGATATAAAAAAATATTCGGTTTCGTTAACATGCTGATGGTATCCGATGGAACAGCCCTTGTTTAAGGTAATTTCCGCCAGCATACGGGTATGGTTTTCGTTTTCTGTATCTACAAAATGGGTAATCCGGACCGAACCTTCTCCGTCCCTCATTTTTTCCTTGATTTCTGTCTTTCTTTCGTTCTTTTTTATTACCATAACTGACTCCCTGATCGATATTGTTCTTCTTTATAATAGCCTTTTTTGACTTATTATGAATAGACTATACCGGGAATAACAAAAATATATGCCCCAAATAATTTCTTTGGGGTCCTGTGGCAGGAAAATTACATCCATGTAATTTTCCTGCCTTGGAGTTTTGTTAACACAAAACTCCAAACAAAGTCTTATTCCAGCGGCGTCCATGCCGCCACCGCTCAAGTACTTTATTGGGCATATATTTTTGCTTTCCCTGATAAATTTTTAACAAAAAAAATATTCGGCGAAGCAGAAATGAATGCCTCCAAATAGATACTGCGAGGGGTGTCATCGAACCAAAGGTTCGGGGGAAAGCTGGGGCACTGTAAAGTGACACAGTTTCCCCTGACCTACTGGACTGATGACTGGACCCCTGAGTACTTTATCGGAGCATATATTTTTGCTTTCCCCGATAAATTTTTTACAAAAAAATATTCGGCGAAGCAGAAATGAATGCCCCCAAATAGATACTGCGAGGGGTGTCATCGAACCAAAGGTTCGGGGGAAAGCCGGGCCGCGCCAAGCGGTACGGTTTCCCCCTGACAGGACCCCAAAAAAATATATATGGGGGCATTCATTTCTGGCTCTTCCAGGGTTGAGTATTTTTTATTACCAGTATAATTTTAAACAGACATCATAAAAGTATGGAAAAAAATGAACGCGGCGCGCTAATAATTTTATACAGGCTTCTGCTGGTCCTTTTAATCTGCCTGGTTTTGGTTATTATCGGACTTACCCTGTATTCATTGGTATTTGGGAAGAAGGGTGATGCTGCGGTCCCGGCGGCGGTCCCTGCCGGTGTTCCGCAGACTGTGCAGGATAATTCTGACAGTGAAAGTATTTTTACAGGCATTGGGCGGCTCAGGCTTCCTGCCGCGGATTCTGATGTAACAGGTTCCGTCGTTGTTATTTCTATCACTTTCCCTTATGACCCGGATGATTGGGCTTTTACAGAGGAACTTGCGGCCAGGATTAAGGACTTCCGTACCATTGCCGGTGATTTTATGCTTGAAACCAATACTTCAGAATTAAGCAAGATGAGCGAGGATCAGTTAAAAAATACTTTGTTGGAAAGGTTTAACCGGATTTTAAGGCTGGGTAAAATACGTACCCTGTATTTTAATGATTTTATGGTTATTGAATAAAAGGTTATTGAAAACTGGCCGCCGCGGACGCAACCCTTTCTGTTTTTTTATGTCTAATAAAGTAACCTTTATAGGTAATACCGGAGGAAATTTATTTGAAAGAAACATGGTCCGCAGCGGCCCAGGTCATTATTGCAATTATTCCGATAGTCGGAATTGTAATGGGCTCGGCCGTCATCTTTTTTTACCTGCTCTGGTATCATAAACGCAGAACCCTGCTTATTCAGGCTGGGCAGTTTCACCCTCCGGAATTTGATTATCTTTCTTTTAGTCTGCTGGCAGGGCTGCTTCTGACCGCAGTCGGGATTACACTGACCGTGTTCCTTGTTATTGTACTTGGCTTTGGTCTCGGTCTGCTGGGCGGACTTATCCCCCTATCCTGCGGCGCCGGTCTGCTGGCTTATTACGGAATCAGGCATGGCAGTAAAAACCGATGAATTCCGATGACGATCTCCTGATACTGGAACAGATCCTTGCCGGGAACAAGGATTTGTTCCGGCTTCTGGTCAAGCGTTATGAATCTGCTGTATACGGAATGGGCATTGGTTTTTTCCGCAACGCCGAAGATGCTTCCGATTTTACACAGGAGGTTTTTTTAAAAATTTTCCGCAGCCTGCAGCGTTTTGAAGGGCGTTCGCGTTTTTCAACCTGGCTTTACAAGATCGCCTATAATACGGCGCTCAACAGTATCAGGAGAAAAAATGAATACCGCAGCCTTGCCGAGGATGATATGGTTCCGGATACGGATACACCGGAACGTGTAATGCTGCGCAAGGTTATACGGGAAGCGGTTCTGGAAAGTATCAGCGATCTGCCCGAACGGTTCAGGGTTTGTGTGGACCTTTTCTTTTTTTATGATCGTTCGTATCAGGAGATTGAGATGATCACCGGATACCCGGTTAATACCGTCAAGTCACATGTATTCAGGGCCAAGAAGCTGTTAAGGGATAAACTGGGCGCTCTGATGGAAGGAGGAATCGAATGAGTAATGATACGCGTTCAGGCTGTGCTGAAATTCGTGATATGCTGTTTGAACAGGATGATGAGGGCGGCAGTATGCTGCAAAAACTGCGGATAAAAATTCATCTGCTTTTTTGTCCGGGCTGCGCCGCCGCGTACAGGCAGCTTGAGATCTGCGGTGACCTGATCCGGTCCGGATTCTTCCCGCCTTCTCCTTCGTTCGAAGACAGGATCATGGAACAGATTGCCCGTGAAGGTTCAGCGGATGATATTCCGGCGGATGAAATTACAGACACTGTTCCTGAAGTCCCCGGAGGTTTTTCGTTCCGCGCCTGGGTGATCATAGGATTTTTTATCTTTGCTTCACTGACTTCTTCGTTTATCGGAATGGATTCCTATGGACTCGTTTCCAAATTCGGATCATCGTTTCTTGTCCCGGCCGGCATTACCGTCGGCATCATGCTAACCGGATACGGCGCTTTTTTTATCGGCAGCCATCTCAAGGAGCTTACCGAACATTTCAAGCTCCGCTGATATAAAAAAATAAGTGTGATAAAAATAAGCGTTGACAAATTTTTGATTGCGATTTATTCTATAATGTATATATGAATATTAGCACCTATACAGTGAAGCCAAAGCTTCCGGCACTGCTGAAGCCTTTGGATGAGCTGGCACGAAATCTCTGGCTGTCCTGGAACTTTGATGCGGTAGAACTCTTTATCAGATTGGATTACGATTCGTGGCTCAAGTCATCCCAAAGTCCGGTAAGGACACTTGGTATGGTAAGCCAGGAACGTCTTGCAGAAGCCGCTAAAGATGATTCATTCCTCGCCGCGATGAACGAAGTTTACAGCCGTTTCCTTAAATATAAAAAAGGCGAGACCTGGTACAAGGGATCCAAAAAAGAAGTGGTCGCGTATTTCTCCATGGAGTACGGTATGGATGTATCGCTGCCGATTTATTCCGGCGGCCTGGGCATTCTCTCCGGCGATCATATGAAGACTTCTTCGGATATGGGGCTGCCGCTTGTTGGTATCGGGCTTTTATACAGGCAGGGATATTTTAAACAAATGCTTAATGCCGATGGTTTCCAGCAGGAAAGTTATCCCGAAAATGACTGGTATAATATGCCTGT